>Ga0207667_10000048_pt1 | contig 238293 bp, 263 predicted proteins | sample KBSCornC52_FD_184301 | JGI IMG/M metagenome (GOLD analysis project Ga0207667, IMG submission 184301) | Corn rhizosphere microbial communities from Kellogg Biological Station, Michigan, USA - KBS Corn C5-2 (SPAdes) (version 2) | ecosystem: Host-associated > Plants > Roots > Rhizosphere > Soil ...
GATTACAATTTCTACCGGCCGCACAGCATGCTCCGCATGCTGACGCCCGTGGAATACTTGCAAAGTATTCCAGGCTTTGAGAGTGCTACACTGGATATTAGTGTCTTATATGTTTAGGAGCCCGACCACTCTACAAGAGAGGTACTCTTGGTGTTATTATCAATCATGCAGTGCTCCTATTAACCACACTCGGAGGAAAAGTGCCTAAAGCTACAGGAATGGATATTCCGATTGAGTATGGTAACGAATTAAAGTTTCTACTTAGGCCCATCAGGCGAGGAAATCCTGGCAACGAGCCGGCACAATTCACGCTCACCATCCGCTGTCTTGATTGCAATTGGGGATATAACTGCAAGCCGACATTCGTTAGCTGCAAGGACCTGGAAGCGTTAGCACAACAAACGACTATGCACGCAAGGGAATGCAAAAATACAGGTCGAACGATTGACATCGACTCTCTAAGGATCGGGTAGTCTAGTATTGTCTGCGTAGTAATGTACATGAGAATAAGGAGGATGCACTTCCCTCCTTATTCTCACAAAATACGATATTTATTCACCCGGGGTTTCGGTAGGTGCTGCAGAGCGAAGTGGCCGTTCTTTCAACGCAATACTGAGAAGCAGCGCAAAGAGCATAGTAGACGCAGCAGCCACAAAAATACCGTGAATACCACTCGAAAAGGCATTGACAATTTTATCCGCAAAATTATTTTGCTTAACCACAAAGTCCTGCTGTAGCTTTTGCTTTGCAGGCGCTGGAACGGCTACGTTCGTCAGGTTTTTTGTAAAGCCATTAGTAATTGTTGCTTTAGTTTCGGGCATATTAAGGGTCAGGAGTTGGTCGGCATCGTTTGGATCACTGAGTACCTGACTAGCTGCGGGCGACTGACGCAGGGTTTCTACATATGGGTCATTTGTCATGTTGCCCAGCGATGCACTAATACCTGCGGTAAGCATCATACCAAATACCGCCGTACCAATGGTTGAACCAAGTCCCCGAAAAAGCTGATTTGAACTAGTAGCGACGCCCAGATCTTTTTGCTCGAACTCATTCTGAATGGCAATATTAAGCAGTGGCATACCCGCACCAATACCAGCACCAACGAATACCATAATGATCGCTTCCTGGATAAACGGACTTGAAGGCGTCAGCGTGACAAGCGAGGCCATAGCAACAGTTGCGACAACAAAACCAGCAACCATGAAGCGTTTGTATTTACCAAAGCGCGAAACGAGCTGACCGGCGGTGATACTAACGAGTACGAGACCAACGATCATCGGCAAGAGCATTAGACCAGATTGAGTTGGGCTTGCACCGAATACCTGTTGGTTAAATTGAGTAAGATACAAAATAGAACCTAGCATCGCAGCACCAACAGACATGGCAATACCAGTTAATACAAGGAAGTTGCGGTTGCGGAAGAATGACATGCGCAGAATTGGTTCCTGAACGCGGCGTTCAACCGCTACGAATGCACCAATGGCAAGCAGCACGATAGCCGCCATAATCCAGCGAAGCTCAATGAGGGTAAGCCCGGTACTATGCATGAAATCACCAAAAATTTGCTGGGTATTATCAACTGCAAGCACTAGTGTAGCAAGAGCGATTGCAAGAAGACCCGCGCCTGCGTAATCGATCTTTGGACGGTTTGCGTGTTTGAGCGGCGGGCAAAAGATAGAAATGATAACAAAGGCAGCAATACCAATTGGCACGTTAATAAAGAACGTCCAGCGCCAGTTTGTCGTGAGGCCCAAAAAAGCGTGTGACTCGGTCAAGAAACCGCCGAGCAGCGGCCCGATGATAGAGGCGATACCAAAGACGGCACCAATCATCCCCTGCCACTTGCCTCGTTCGCGGGCAGCAAAAAGGTCGCCCACAATCGTGAAGGCGTTGGCAGTAATAATACCACCACCAATTCCCTGAAAAGCACGCCACAAAATAAGTTGATCAACATTACCGCTCATACCGCTTAGTAGCGAACCAAGTGTAAAAATAGACACACCAATGAGTATCATGATGCGACGACCAAAAAGATCAGAGAGTTTACCGGCAATCGGCGTGGTGATTGTGGTAGTTATAAGATAGGCCGTCACTACCCACGTAAGTGACGAGTAGGCATTGAAATCTTCGACGATTTTACCAAGAGCAGTTGAAATAATAGTTTGGTCGAGCGCCACTAAAAAGAGACTGGCCATAACCGAAATCATGATAATGAGCTTGCTGCGCAAGCTTAAGTGATGATGCATATATTACTCCTTGTTTTTCTCTTCTTTTAAGGCGCGGTACGTCTCCACCTGTGCCGTGAGCTGTTGCACCATAGATTCCAACGCTTCTTCTTTCAAAAAACCAAGGAAGCCGCCATGAGGCGAGCCAACAACATAGAGACGATCACCCGACTGAATACCCATTTCCTCACGGGCGTCAGCAGGAATGACCACCTGGCCTTTTGTACCGACAGTAGCGGTACCGTATAGTTTTTTGTTGTGAAACGTTGATTGTGTCATATTGTATGTATTGTATCATAAGTATGAAAAGTATGTCAAGTATGGATTATCGCTAGAGAATGTTCAACACGCAGTAAGCCGTGATGGCTCCCTAGCCACTCGTCTGTTGCCTTTGCAGCACCCGGCAGTGCTTCGTTGGCGTAATCGTCCACAATAATAATGGCGCCTGGTACAAGATGAGCTTCGATGAGCCGAAGAGAATCACGTACTGAGTGATAATAATCACCGTCTAAAAAAGCAAAGCAAATGCTTTCCGGCATCTCACTCGGCGTAAGCTCTGAAAACCATCTTTTGGTAATCCGCGGCATTGGTACGCGGGCCTGTTTTAGGTTATGGATCAGCTGTTTTTTCGTCGCTAGCAACTCGCCTGTTTTAAACTGCAACCCTGCCGGACTGTTATCTTCTGGCGTTTTTGGCGGAAGACCCTCAAACGAATCGTAAAGATATAGTTTCTTGTTTGTTTGCATGAGGCGTTTGGCGAGAAAGACGCTCGTGGTGCCTACATAACAACCAAACTCAACGATATCACCTTCAAGCGAACGACTAAGTGCTCCTTCTAGTTCACGCAAGATGATTGCTATTTCAGTTTCATCCACCTGCTCAGACAATAATCGCATATATTTATTGTAGCAAACGAATTTGGGGGTATACTATGTGTATAATCTTAACGAAGGAAAACCATGCCGCAACAATCGCCATCGGCCGTACTTATGGTGCGTCCTACAAGCTTCGGATTTGACAGTCAAACCGCAGAGTCGAACGCATTCCAACATATTTTAGCGTTATCTGAAGAAGAAATAATTGCAAAAGCCGACCCAGAATTTCTGCAAGCTGTAGCCAAACTTCAAGCACATAATATTGACGTTACTGTTTTTGAGGACAGTACGACGCCGCCAAAACCAAACGCGGTGTTTCCCAACAACTGGCTGAGTATGTGGTCCGACGGTCGAGTATATCTGTATCCTATGGCGACCGAGAGCCGACGGATCGAGCGAAGCGAAAAAGCGCTCAAACAATTAAAAGATATCTACCAAGTAAACGAAGTTATTGATATAAGCAACGTTGAAAATGAGGGCATATACCTCGAAAGTACTGGTGTTATGATTTTCGACCACGTAGCAAAAATCGTCTACGGCTGCGTGTCGGTACGCTGCGACGAAGGTTTATTCAAACAACATGCCGTCGAACTCGGCTATACGCCATTCCTATTTCATGCAGTAGACGAAAACGACGTGCCTATTTATCACACCAACGTTCTTATGGGAGTGCAGACGAGTACTGCCGTAGTGTGTTTTGACGCCATTAAAGATACTGCTGAGTGTAACAAGTTAGAGCGTTTACTGCGCGAAACGGGTCACGAAGTAGTTGCTATCTCCCATGCGCAAATGAACTCTTTTTGTGGTAATGTGCTCGAACTACAAAATAAAAACAATGAGAAATTTCTTGCACTTTCACAAACGGCGTATGATAATTTCACCGAAGAGCAGCGTACTGTTTTATCGCGTGATAAAATACTGCTGCCACTCGCTATTCCAACTATCGAAACGATCGGTGGCGGTAGCGTGCGCTGCATGCTGGCCGAAATCTTTTTGCCTTCGAAGTAATAAGGTTGTCATTGAAACAGGGACGGATAGTCTATCATCCGTCCCTTTATGTTACTTAGCCTGTCCTCCAGCTTGCTCTCGCATAAAGTCAGCAATCGCCTGAGATACAATGTCTGTGCCAGGCGGCTCAATGCTGGATGGCACATCCCCAGTAACAACGGCTTGCGCGGCCTCTTCTGGTGTAATCATATACACATTCTTATCCGCGGCAGTCGCACGCGCGATTGCCATGATGAAGTGCTGAAGTATCTGCGTCGCCTGATTACTTGAGCAGCCTCGTGCATGTTGAATGCGAGCGATTGCTTTCTCTTCATCGGTCGGCATTTTTGCTCCCTAAATCGGTTCGAAATGGACTTTGAAGCTTACAGAGACTGGGGCGTCTACAATGATGACGCACTTCACTAAAACTAGCCCTTTTCACGAGTAAGAAAATGGTACTTGCGTCCATCGTAGGTGCCAATCATACGACCTCGACGGACGGCTCTTGTTACCTCCCACCAGAAGTCGGAACATTCATGGTCTAGAAGCTCGGACTTATACGGCTTCTTCCCGCCACCTCTTACTGCCATAATCTGATGACCAGACTTGATGCCCTTCATCAAATAGATCATGAGAGCGGCTGCATATTCTGTTGCAACTTGGGTTGTTAACTTCATTTCCGGGTATCCTTTAAGGATAGCCTGGGCTAACACATCTACAACCTTTTCCTCAGCCATCTTGACACCTCCAGAGAATACAAGGCCTATAAGGTTATATCATTTCAAGAACCAACTAGCAAGGCTATAGAAGATCGATACCTTTGGCGATACCATATGTATAGTTTAGAAAACGAATATTGCTATACTGAGTATATGCGCTACACTCAGCCGTACGTTGCTCCCATTTTGACCGTCGACGCGGTGATTTTTGAGGTAGTTGATGGTGAGCTACAAGTACTGCTCATGAAACGACCAAACGAGCCATTTCAGGGAAGTTGGGCACTGCCGGGTGGCTATAATGGACAAGGTGAAACCACGTCCAGCGCTCTTCGAAGGATCACAAAAGAAAAGGTTGGCATTGATATTCAACGTGACCTTCGTTATATAGAGCAACTTTACACGTTTGATACTGTCGCGCGTGATCCGCGTGGCCATGCGGTGTCGGTTACCTACCTTGGCTGCGGACGTGATATAATACTAACCCGTTCTCATAGCGACATAGCCTTCTTTCCAATAAACGCCCTGCCACCACTGGCCTTTGACCATGACGAAATTATTCGCTACGGCCACGAGCGCCTCATCGCCAAACTCACCTACACCAATGCTGTATATGCGTTTTTACCCGAAGAATTTACGTTAACTGAGCTACAGCAAACCTACGAGACAATCATAGGTCATCCACTTGATAAACGTAACTTTCGTAAAAAATTCTTAAGTCTTGAATTAATCCATGCGACAGAACATATGAAACGAGAGGGCGCTCATCGACCCGCCCGGCTATATGTCTTCAATAACAGCTCGCTCGAAACGCTAGCTCGTAGCTTTGACTAATGTGTTAGATAGTGTAAATGTTTCTCTGCAATAACGGATAGAGGTGTGGCTTTTTTGAACCCCATATAGATGAATGCTTTTTGCACCGCAGGGTCGGCATCTCGAAGTGTTAGTTGTGGGGCATACGCGGTAAATAATTCAACATTAAGTCGCCAAAATGCGATTGAGAATGATCGAGCTTTAAGTGGTGGGATTTTAGAGCGCGTAGTGAGGTTTACATATGGCGCCATATAAGGCACGCGTCCAATTGAACCGTCTGGCAATTCAACAACTAGTCCTGCATCTCTTGCTCCAAGAAGAAAATCTCGCGCATCTACAATATCATAAAGTACCTGTCCATTTTTCAACTGACGATCAGTCTGCACACAAGAAACACTATCAGTAATAGCAATATCGTGAGCTTTTAAAAGCTTTGAAACATAACGAAGTGTTGAGCCAGAAGCAATGTCGTCATCAAAGTAGACGTATGAATTTGCTGATAGCTGTGCGATTTGATCATCGAGCAATGGGGTGCCTGGGCGCTCTACAAAACGAAGTGGTGAGGCTTGATAGTCTGACATACTAAAGACACGTGATATGTCTAACCGATCATCACTTTTCATGCAAACATCGAGGTTAAGAAGCGATGGGAATGCTCGCTGAAACGACGTAAACTCTTGCTGTTGGACAGAAAGATCAAGCAGACTAACCGGCATGGTTGGCATAGCTATTTTCAGTTGTTTGACTATGCCTTCTACAAGAGCCTTGCCCATCGCCCGAGCATCAACCGGCCATTCGGAAAGTGCCCAGCTACTGTCGTCGCGTATACCATACGTTACATCGCTTGGTATACGTTCTTGGCCGATCGAGTGATACGTCCTCTTTATTTCAGCAGGCAACAACTCATGCCTGCCCGCTCGAACCGCGGTTGACGATGCGTTAAACGAGCTGTTTGCGATACGCACTCGACCTTTATTGATGGCTTGCTTATCTTGCTGCTGCAGCCTTGAGACACCATCTCGATCAACGCAAACGGCTTGTCCATGAAATAAAAAGGCTTTTGAAAAACCTCCGTTATCTTCACCAAATACATAAAAAACTTCAATCTTTTTGCGGGGAATATGCTTTTTCAAATACACCTCTGTACGTTGCAAGACAGTCGTAAAGTTCAATTCACAAGAAGCATACTGCGCCGCCCATGGATCAATCATTAGCCACTGACTTTCAGCCACTGCTTGCTGAGCCAAGTCTACGCGCAGCGCCCCGTCCATAGCCGCCTCGCCGTTCTTTTTAGCAGACACGTATGTGTCGTGACCAGGAACGATGTATCCGCCAACGACTATTTTTCCGTCGTCTTCTAGCCTCTTTTTAGCCGCTTCCATCATGGCTATATGACCTTTGTGAATGGGCGAGAAGGCGCCGGTCGTTACCAGTACAGCATAGGTAGCATGACCTGGCATGCGAGCTATATTTGTTACTAGTTTCGTTAGCGGTGTGGTCAAAAAATGTATGTCTTCGCGTACTTTTTGTAGTTGATCGTATGACAATGTGTCGTCGAAAAAACCAGCATCTTCAAGAAGCTCCTCGCTGGCATAGGCCTGGTAGAGCGGGCCATAGAATGGATCGGTGAGTAGCTTTTTATTCATCAGCACGCTCAAAATCGATATCGGTTCTTAGTAGTAGTTTTTGACCTTGACCGTATACATTACCAGAATCGTGCAAAATGCGATGGTCAAATAACAAGGCGCTTCCTGGCTGGGGATCAAAAGCGAAGCGAACATCTTTTTCTGTAGCAAAGTCTGGCCAGTCGTTTAGGTTGCGGTCGGCTACTCGCATAGTCGCTTGCGGGTCATGCAAGAAACGAGTTGCGCCGCCAATAATAGTTGGTGACTTATCGAGGTACAGTACTAAACTCATGAGCGTTCGTTTGTTGTGATCGTACACAAATGGAGCATCGTAGTGCGGTAGCAATGAGCCGCCATCTTCATATTTTATAAACCGGTGAAGCGGGTTAACACCAACTGGTCGCCAATGTTTTCCGTTGTCCCAATCAGTTGGCGAATACTCATCTAGTTCACGAATACTTGGGAAAAACGAAGCAATTCGTTGCCACAATATAGTCGCTAACTTTGTATCGTAAGCGGTAGCTCGGTACGAACCTATACGATCTTTTTGAGGGTCAAAATTGGCCTGTTTCATGCCACTTACGCCTACTGGTACCCAATCTCGTTGCTGTAATATATCTCGCAAAGCTTCTATTTCTGTGTTACTTAAAAGGTTGCGTACCACCATCGCCGACTCGCCAATCACAGGCAATCGCTCGACAGTTGCATGGGATTTTTCGCTCGCCATTGTATCGAGTAGCTCTTTGCCAAGCTCAAACTCTCCGACAAATGTGTTCTTCTGGGGTGCTGTTTCATATTCGTTCATTGTTCCATCCTCCTTTGACATCGCTCTTTAAAATATCTAAATGCACTGCCGGCGAACGGCCAATGTATTTGTGAGAATTGTATGCATGCAGCTGCTCAAGACGCGCCGCCAGTTGATCAAATTGCGCCTTCTCGTCACTATTCCATGTTTGGTATAGCGTCGTCTTTTCTGCCTTTTCAAGATTGAGATAATAGAGATACAACTCGACGAAATCGTACGACGCACCAAGCACCTCCTCGTCAACTCGCCCATCGTACATATCGCCCGTAGGAATAGCCTGAAGAATGGATACCGGAACCATGAGAAAGTCGGCTAGACGATACACTTCACTTTTATGTGCATCGGAAATAAGCTGGACGTCCACCATACCATCAGATGCTTTGCCGAAGTACCCTAGATACCCGCCCTCGTCGTAGTTGGTTGTTCCACAAATGATAGCGGGCTGGTTCATCTGCGAACAAAGGCTGGTCACATAGTACATGGCCGGTGTGCGCGTATAGGCTACTAATTGACCAGATGCCCAATCTTCACCAACCATCTGCATAGTGTCGTCCACGGTTTGTTTCATAGCAGCATGTACTTTCGTGAGATCAATCGTGCGTAGCTGTAGATTATATGTCGCACAGAGTTCACTTGCTTTTTTGAAAGCATCTTCTTGATTGGTTGCAGCGCCGTGGTTATATACGGGCAAAAACAACGGAATAATACGAGTTATTGGACTGTGGGATCGACGAGCGGCCGCATGAACCAGGCCCAACACAACTGCCGAATCGATGCCGCCACTTACGGCAACAACACATGTCTTTAGCCCACTTTCACGCATATATTCATTAAGAATTTTTGTCTTTTCTCGGACATAGTCGTCTGCTTGAAACTTTCTCTTCTGCCGATACTGTTCTAGCGTTTGCCTCAACCCATCTTTTAATTTCGTGTTCGTTTGTGAGTTATATACCTTCATGATTGTTCCTTTCGTGTACATACTAATAATCGTTCGGCCGCTACTTCAACGCTATCGATAATGGAGTGACTATCGACAAGCGACGTATACAGGGCACTGAGCTCGGTACAACCAAAAATCACTGTATCTGCCCCAGTATGACGCATGTGCGTTATGATATGTCCAACCAATTCAATATGCTTTTTCTCTACTCTACCCGCCATAACGGCGGCGATCGTATCTGTTATGGTTTGCTGTTCAATACGGGTAGGGGTAACAACCTCAATGTCTTGTGTTCGTAACGCGTTTTCATAGAGCTTCTTGTCGATCGTCTCCTGGGAAGCTAACACTCCTACGTTTTGGCTGCCCCTCAACACCGCAACGTCTGCGACCTCCTGGATAAGGTTTATCAGCGGCACACTAACGCTGGCTTGCAACCGTTGCCAATGTACATGAATGGTATTGCAATTGACGACAATGAGCTCCGCTCCGCTTTTTTCTAATGTTTGCAACGCTCGTTCTACTTCATCCAGCCACTGCTCCTCATTCTCTCCAGAGCGCCCAGTACTATCTATATAAGCCAGTGGAAGGTTCATTAAAATAACTTTTGGAAAGTCCCGATCCTCTTTAGCGCCATAGCGTTGTTGCGATAACGAGATGAGGCGCGAAAATAATACGGCTGTTGCCGTTGCTCCCATGCCGCCTAAAATGCCTATCGTTTTGTCAAACATATGCGTCGCTTTGTTTAAATATGGTGTTAGTGTCAATTTAACACTAAGTGAATAGTTTGTCTAGTATATTTTAGAAAAAATAAAGAAAGTAGCGTAAAAATCCATATTCTACCGCTAAAAAGCTAGGTGAAATAAAGAAGAGGTGAAGGGCTTGCTTCTTCACCTCTTTGCGCGAACCAGGAGCTCTAACTCAGAAAAGTACTCGGCCCTATCAACCCGCAGAACTGATCAGACCTGAGAATACCGATCGCATCACCGCGGGCTATAGAAACTGATACCAACTGCCAAAAGTGCTCAGCTGCTGGATCAAAGATATGGAAAGCTACCTCGGCGTGCGTGTCATCTTCGCTAATAACAACGCAGAAACCCACCGGAAGATCATTTGCGATTGCATCCTCGATGCTTTTTACAAGGTCATCGGCTTTCTTTTTAGCCTCTCCATAGTTGAATGCGTAAAAAATCCGAATTGCCTCAGTCACAAGCATAGTCTTGTCAACCATCATTCTCCTCGCAGAGTCCAGCGAACCTTAGAAACTATAGTTCATCCTGACACATTATTCAATCTTTAGCTTTTTACGAGTTCAAAATGACGCAAACCTTCCAGCACGCCCGCAGCAAATTTGGTTCGTGCTATATACAGTCTTTCCTTAGGCATACTCTTTTTTGCTAAACGCTGCAGACTTGGCGTGGCGTTTTCTGGCAAAATAGCAAGGCCGTCACGCGCTACGGCTTGAACAAGTGATGCGTCGTTTTCGCTATCACCAGCAATGACTTTCAACGCTGACTTTCCAGCAATCTTCGTTGCGACATACCCAAGCGCACTACCCTTGTGTATACCTTTTGGAAGAATATCGAGATAGATGCCACCAGACAAAATAATTTCCGCCTGGATACCAGCTTTGCCAAGGAGGTGCGACAATCGACGTATAAACTCTGTGTGGTCTTTTTCGGAAACGTTCTTGGCAACATCAAAGCTCAGTTTATGAACCGTCTGCGCATCGTCAGGTTGAATCGTAACATCGGCCTCCGACTGTACAATTTGCCTTGCGACATCTCGATCCCAACCATCTACTGGTGGCCATTGGCTATCTGACACGAACACGTCCTTTTTATTTTTTATCGCAATGTCACTGCCAACCGCCGTGGCTTTGAAATTCGCCAAGTCGACAAACCGAGCAAACGCTGGGTTTTGACGCTCAAGCTGAGCATGCGATAGTTTGGTTCGACCTGTAATTGTGCCGTCATATAGCGGCGGATCATGTTGCTTTCTCTCATAAATAGCCCGAGTTAGTTCATCAAGCGCCTGGTTTGCCGCTGGTTGATCTTTTGGTTCAAAATCACCAGCCGTCAATGTACGATCGATATCACATGCAAGGACAATGGGGCATTCTGTATGTCTCATCGCTTCCTCCTAGCCCGGGCAGCTGCTAATCCTTCACGGATAATAGCAAAGTCAACCTCATTCATGGCACGCTTTGCGACAAGTTTTTCTATATCAGATACCGAGAATATGCCTGCTCCATCGATGTCATCACCCGTAGGTTTTTGTAATGGTTGGTCTGTAAAAGCATAAAAGTACGGTATATAGGCAACCGGAGGATACGCTTGACGAGCGGGTTTGGCTTCCGGGCTATTGAGCACCTTTCGGTAGCCAAATAGACGGCGCTCACCCACGATAAAACCAGTCTCTTCTAGAGTTTCACGCTCGAGCGTTTCTTCAATTGTCTCTCCCATCTCGGTGTGTCCAGCGGGGGTTTCGTATCTCTTGCGTTTGGTGTTTTTTTCAAGCACTACCTCGCCTGCATCTACATTCATAATGGCCACACAGCCAACGGCAGTACAAAGTGACAGATCGGGTACTTTGCCTGCAAGATGAAATTCCCAAGTTGTATGGTCTCCCCAGCGACCTTCTAATAATGGAGTAGTGCGTTCTTTTGACATAGTATTCCTATTTTATTGTGGTGCTCGGCCACACCGTGTGACCGAGCACCTTTTGCTATAGATTTGGATGAAGACCACCATAAAACTCACAGTCATGATGGGCAATACGAAGTTCATCCCAACGCGAACGGAGACGACCGTCCGACCCCGGAGGAAGCAGGAGAAAACCGAGATCCCCCGACGCCATCTCCTTTAGTGTACATGATGCATCACCAATAAGCTTTCGTTCGCCCGCTTTGTTCCCAACGCCATCATTACAGCCAACACACAGTACTTTCGCCGAATCTCCAAAGATTTTCTGTCCAAAAAAACGAATCCGTTCGACAACGTTCTCACCGACAACAATGGTCACGTGGCGCAGATTTGGAAACCGATGCCGTACAAACACAAGGTTCTCTGGCACACTCGTAGAATCAGACTCGCGCATAATGGTCAGTTTACTGAACCACGGCTCGTTTCCGTATGTCTCGCGTAGATACCGCTCCATCACCTCTGATTCACAGTACTTGGCAAGGTCTTCTCGTTTTAGAGGTCGCCACCCGCAGACAATGATAATCGATGCTCGTCCTTCCAGATAAAGTTTTACGGCCGTATCTAGTCGCACCTTCAATGCATGAGTAATTGTTCCGTTGTCACTGAGCTGACAACCGTGTACGGCAATAGCACACCTTACCTGCTTGGGATCATCCACACCGATTATGGTAGCATATTCCAAACTACATTGACTTCACTTTTCGCCACCCACCAGCACGATTATTAGCAACGATGGCTTTGATGAGCGCAATAAAAGCCTCTTTACCTACGGTTTGTCCTTCGTATATTTGAATTGCCCGAGCAGTCGCATTCTGCTGACCTTGATTAATAATATGCTCTGGGTCGGGGGCAATCGGGTCGTATATAAAAACGTTCACGTGATCTTTTGCAGCCAAAAGTGCGCAGACATTTCCATCTAGGACAAAGTAAGGCCGGTTTGTAAACTTGATTGTCTCGGTGATATGCGGCGCGGCAACGTGCACCAGCTGCCGTATTTCTCGACATGCTGCTTGCTGCCACATCGGGAGTGTCTTGATGTAGTTGTCGATGCGTTTATCCGTGCTCATACTTTTATTCCTTCGTGAGCGCCCACACAAATTCACGAACCTGAGCGAACGGCTTCATTTGTTCGGCGTACGTTCGCTCGTTCTCCTCTTGGGACATTTCAGCCCGTGTCATGTCGTAGCCTTTGTTTATGAAAAACTTGTCAAATCCAAAGCCATTCTCGCCGCGCGGCTCTGTTGCGATCGTACCGGGTAGTGCACTATCAAAAAATTCCATTTGCTTGCCATCAAAATATCCAAACGTACATCGAATTTCAGCACTTCTATCATCGAATCCATCAAGCATTCGACAACAAGCATCGTCGCCAGCTATCTCGACAAACCATTTAATATACGGTCCTGGCAATTCGCCAAGGGCATTAAATACCAGGCTGACATCTTCAACCAGCACCGGACTTTGACATATTTCGTAGGCCTGGCGCAACTTGTGTTCGACAATAACGTGCAGGTCGGTAGACTGGAGCTCATCAAGGTCTATTTTTTGATGTTCGAGCGTCACGCCTAATTGTCGAGATAAATAATCGGCTTTACTTTGGTTGCCAGTAATGAAGATTGGGAGTGTAGACATACCTACATAGTATCAGAAGTCTGCAACGATAATCTTTTTCATTTGCATCATATGCGCGTAGGCGTTTGGCCGCTGCATCAGCTCGCTCATGTTTTCAGGCACCACTTGCCAGCTCAGGCCAAAGTGGTCTTTACACCAGCCACACTGCTCCGACTCTGGAACACTTGAAAGTTTCTCCCAGTAATAATCAATTTCTTCTTGGTCTTTGCAGCTAATAGCAAACGATATCGCTTCACTAAACGTAAATTCCGGGCCGGCGTTGATAGCCATGAAACGCTGCCCGTTCAGCGCAAAATCAATGGTTAGCTCTTTACCCGCCATGTCTTTTTGAAAGTCAGCCAAACCTTCTTCTACGCTGTTTGGATAGTATTCCGTAGAGATGACGCTGCTGCTTGGAAATACAGATACATAATACTCAACTGCTTCTTTAGCGTTGCCATTGAACCATAGGTTGGGTGTGATTTTTTGTTGCATATTCTCATTCTCCTTTATTTTATTTATCGATCGCTAGGCGCATGAAGTATTTCGACTCCAAGCTGAACGAGTTGCGGCTCTGTCATAGCCTCGAGGTCGCATGCTTTTACTGCTACTATTCTACTTGCAAGCTCAGCATGTTTTTTGTGAAGTATCGCGAGCAGTTGGGACGCCGCGCTGCTCGTCCCCGTGCCATGGCTCAGCAGAACGATGCGTTTACTTCTGGTGATATCCTTGACGATCATCTCATAATACTGACTACCAAGCGAAGGGCTTGCTTCGTGAAAAGGTGCATGTGTCGGATGGCTGCGAAGAATCCGATCACTTGTTAAATCGGCGTGTACTTTCACGCGTCGCTCCGACGCAGTACCGGGTGCATGATACATGGTAGCCTGATGGTGGTCTATGGCAACGATGACATCTTCTGAGGCATCAAAATCGTCATTTTCAGGCACGGCGCTTGCCTGCAAAAAGTGGCGCAACTTCATTACTTCTTCGACATCTACGTCTTTGCGGTGCGAAACCTCAAAGACCAGTGTGTGGCCATTGCGCGTAAAATGATAACTTCCGTTTTTCTCTGCCTGCAGTAGCCCAATGGACGACAATGCAGGAAGAAGGTCTGACCATTCGATATTGCGCGCTATCGGATGAGCCGATAATTGATCTAGTACATGTACGTGTTTTTGCTCTGACATTACACTTGTTTCCCCACCCTAAATGTTTTAATTGCTGAACAAATCCTCTCTGTTACATTCTTTCGGCTCTGTCTCTAGTATACACAACCAATATCAAAGACATTGTAAAGGAACCTCCGGCTATTTCATTGGCTCAAGCAACACCCCATTTTTCGATACATAAGGGTCAGTGCACATAGCCCGGTTAAAACAACACGGCCTTCGTTCTCCCGCCCTCAGTTTTGAGGCAGCCACCCTGATTCGCCGCTCACGGGTTTCTGGGTTTTTGGTGGAACGTATCCAGCGTATCCAATCCCAATGCGCCAGCGGCGTAATGTCCGTCCACAACGCATGCAGCTGCGGACTGGCCTCCAAAGCAGCCTTTAAGTCCTTGGGAATTTTCGGCTCCGGCCACTCTTTCGTCGATTCAATCTCGAGCACCACGCTGTCACCAACATCTGCACCCGCACCTTCGAGTAGCGTTTTGCTTACCTTAAACCAGTGGCTCCACTTGCCGTCCGGCTCAAGTACAGATTCAAAAGGAAAGCCGTTGATAGTTCCCTTGACCATGACCTGCCCTCGCGACGGGAGCTTCGCGCTGGCACTCTCAGGAAGCTGGAGAATTGTCCATGGACCGATTTTAAATAGTGTGGTTTTAAAGTGTATGGCTGTCATTACTTCTATTTTAATCTGTTATCTAAACCATATCAAATCATTACTATTTAAACCAAAGATGATATACGAACTTGACGCCAAATTAGCAGATCTGCTTCGCAACCTTGAACTAGGATTTGTCTTTTAGGTACTTGCCGGCAACGCTTAAAGCGAAAGAGGGCAATATAATAAAAATAGTTACAAATAAAAGTCGTATGAGCACTTGGCTAAGAACAGAATCTTGCCTGTCCGGACCCGAGGCTGTCAGAACGACTAAAATTCCCAAAACGCCAAACGCAATCGACGCGTAAATAAATACTCTTGTAGCTATTTTTTGCATATTTTTAGTATATCAAAGTAAACAACAAGAACGAGCCTAATTAGACTCGCTTTTGTAGCTTCCACCAATGGTCATAGTCCGTAAATAGTAGTTCGAGTATTGCAATTTTTACACTAAATTGTATAATTATAATGTCAAGACTTCGCAGGTGACCGTCGAGTGAAAGGGATACAATGTCCAACATCGAGGTGGGCGACGTCGTAATCCACGACACGTCTATGCACACAAATGCCATGTTGTTTTATGTGAATGAGTTGAGTACGACTCCTGGTGATGGTGGCATTAGCCTAGTGCAAGTTACTAGTGTGCCACGGCTGGCATGGAGTCTAGACTTGCCGGCTAGGGAGCTCGTTGTTGTCGGACACGTCGATGTGAAGCCTTATCAGGGCAGATACTTCAAGCCCGAAGACATGGCGCAGTTTGAGCCTGCCCGACAGGAAGCCCTGAAGCAAGGCACACGCCTGAACGACGACTGGACGCGGTAGGCTACAAGGCCTATAGTTCGTCCATTAAAGCCCCAATCTATCGTTGAAGCATTCAGCCTCTAATAGATTGGGGCTGTTTGCTTTTTGTTCCGCAGAAAAACCGGTTCTCATGCCAAGTGTAATGACCGTGTGGGGTTAGCAAGCTACTGCATTACCATTTAATAAGTTCTTTGGTGCAAGAGAAGTTATTTTATGGACATCGTCGTGCTCACAGCAGCACGACGATGTCCATAACGTGAGCTACTTCTTACTCAAGTTTACCCACGCGTCGCCCACGTCCCTACCTCGCCAAATCAGCCTTGCCGCAGCCGCAAAAAACACTTGCCCAAGCACAATCCCCTTTGGTTCGTCAAAGGTAATACGCTGCGCACTCGGGTCATACTCCAAATGAGTAAGTGGCCCAGGAATGTCGGACAGATCAACACTCAACAGAGGCTTCGCCTGATTCGCGGGGTCATTAACAGCAGCCTCTACCCTGCCGATGGCAGCTTCCAGCTGCGCAATAATCTCGCTCCCAATCCCAGCCATGATCTCTCTACCTTTCGCAGGTAATTAAGGGCATTGTCATGGTACCTCAGATGCCTTTGTAGGTCAATGCCAATACTACGATGCTTGAGATCATTTCGCTACTAAAAAGTAAGTAAATCAGATCACTCAATTTCAGGGTATCGATCCGCATTCTTACGATAATAACGTATCCATGGGTTGTCTTCTGTTACCTCCACGCAATCAACAAAAAGGCCTTTTCTGAACGCTCCATTTTTGCTGTTTTTCACTTCTTGCGCTTTTACCACATCTTTATCTACAACATTTAATGCAGCTTTAAGATCATCAATAACTTGCTGCACGTCGGCAATTTCGGCAACTACTTCCTCGGCTTCTGCATGCTCGATTTCTTTAGCTTCTTCTACAATTTTATGTATAAGTTCGTGTATATGTTCAGATTTGCTTAATTGCCTAAAGCTAGGCTTTGCGCCAGAAACAATTTGCTGATCGACGATGTTATCACGTACAAGTTTAGAGAATTTGAATTTAGGCATGTGTTTATCATAGCAAAGACGCGTCAATGACTAACATCCTAGTACTAAAAAACTAGCTACCAAGTGAAGTGTGCGTACCGCATGTCAAATAGCGGACCAGCAAATGACATTGCATAAAGTACGAAGGGGATAAGCCAAGCTACCGCCAGTGCAATGTTTAGATATTTCCATCGAAGACTAGCCTTCCATACGCCCACTACGCTACTTGCGATAGATACCGCAAGGAGAGCTCCGGAAAAGGCGTCAACAAGACCCAAATATTTATATGGAATTTGCGAGCGATAGCTCATAAGACAAAAAAGTATTATAAGCGCTACAAAAGCTATTGCAGACCAGCCGATATTATTGAAATGAGATCGACGTTGTAGCGATTGATTAGCTCGATTACCCTGCATATACTGAATTTAGTAGTTGGCCTTACCCCAACGATGAAAAATAATGGCTACAATTAGGGCTACTATTAAGAATCCGACAGGAATGAACCAATATTTTTTGAGCATCATTTTACCTTTACTAACAAGATAAGCCCAGCTAGTCAAGCCTGCCACAAAAAGTATCGCGGGAATAATTATCGGCAGGAACCATTGCTGAAGCATACCCCCTACTACATCAAGATTTTCTAATTTAAACATAATTGAATTGTAACATGATGATGCCTGAGAGAAACCCGCGGGGCGTACTTTTTAGGTGCATTTACCTGTCTCGCCCTTGCAGATTGTATAACAAAAATAACCTCAAAGGAGATTATTTAAGCAAATTATTTCGACTCCCGCTGGTGGACGCGTTCTGCAACGAAAAATTTTACCAAGGTATATGAATACCACTATTATCAGGCGGACCTGCAAATAACAATATCACGAATGGAAGAGTAACGATCCAGATAATAGCTATCGCAACCGCTAAGTATTTCCATCGAAGACTAGCTTTCCAAACGCCCATCATAATACCGATGAGAGATGCGATAAAAAAGACAATCACAAGAACATCAACCAAACCTAAGTATTTTAGTGCGATATCCGATTGGAATTTTATAAGACTCCCAACGATCACAAGCAGGATAAGGGCTAACGCAGACCAACCAATATTACTAAAATTACGCTGACGTTGCACTTGTATGTTGGCTTGTTTATTTTGACTAACCATATATTGCAATCATACCATGCATATTATGTTAAAGTTAAGTACTAATACACTAGTACAAAAGCGAGCCAGCCAACAGCCACCACAACGCATACGATAAGACTAATGATACTTTCTCTCTTCTTTCCTTTGCTTACCATGTAGGCAAACAGGACGATACCTGCGAGAACAAGAACAGCGGGCACAACAATACACTGAACTACTTGTGACATAAAGATATTATCATCTATAACATTTACGTAAGTTTGACTCATGGCTTCACTATAACATGAAGATGCCCCCGAGTTCCCTCGAGGCTTTCACTTTCCCGTTAGTGAACGTAAGAAGGAAGGATAACTATAAAGCGAGCACAGTGCCACGATTCTTACTATCACCAACGTTAAAAGCCGCGGTAGTCTATACTGATGTCGCTATGCTAAGATTGATTTATGACAATAAAAAAACAAAAAACTAACCAACATAACCTCTCTAAGCTCTATATTTACATCGCACTCTTAGTCGCTACGCTTGTCTTTTCTGCCACGATACTCGTAATAATGCCGTCTCATTTCTCCCTAGTGGCGATCATCTTAGCATTAACGAGCCTCTTCACTCTTTATCGAGTTAGTAATTCCAAAAAAATAGATCAGGCTTACAAAGGGATAATACTTAGCTCCACATATTCACTTGCCTACTTGCTAGTGATCCTTTATTGGAGTCACGCTGGCACTTCGGCATGCAGTGAGTTCTTTGGTTCATACAGATCATGCCTAGGAAGTGCTCAGCAAGTCTTCGTTGAGATAGTTGCTATTCCGATTATATTGCTAACCGTGACTCAACCAGCACTTAAAAAACGCGGCTAAGCTAGTAGATATGAAGATGGCCCCAAGGAAGGTTCTTCCTTGGGGCCGCGCGCTTCAGCAAACGCTACGTTCTTTTCTAGCTAATTGCACCCTCCACGATGGTCTTATATGCCTCCTGACCCTTCTGGTTCGGATGGAAGGAGTACTCAGTGTTACTCGGCGGAATGGGAATGCCGATTTCATCGAAGTACCGATCCTGCTGACACCAATCGTGTCCAATGAAGGGTGAGCCAGACAAGTTCGGATCCACGAAATGGAACTTCGACAAATTCATATCGTTTACAGCATCGTGGATTACTGAGTTGAGTTGAGAAACGACCGCGTGGGCGGTTGCACCATCGTTCAACGCAGGGTCAGGATTATCAGCTCCGCCATTCAGCGGGTAACATGCGCTGTTCATGCCAGTAGGCATTTCCGCTGGTGCGATTTGCGGATACCCCACTACGTAGATATCAGCGGTCGAGGGAGTGGCGTTATCGATCGCATTGTAGACATCTGCTAATGCTCCTGGAAGATCATTAGTGATCTTTCCATGAATATCAGAGTACGCAGTAGTAGCAAAGTCGCATGACCCTACCGTACAGGCAGTTGCGAAATCCTTAAACCCTACGTCATTTCCTCCAATCGTGATAGTCACGACTTTGGTGGTAGTGGACAGTGCATCAATCTGAGGGTTTTCTCCCCAAGCGCCGTCCGAAGAACCTCCGTGAAGAACATTCGATGTCGTCGCTCCGGAGCATGCCACGAATGCAGTACTTCCTAGATCCAAACTTGAATTATTCTCTAGCAGACGCGGATACGCCTGAGGACTCCTATGACACTTGTTTGAGCTTGTGTCTGTTCCTGCCTCAAACGGCGCATTGCCCTCTCCACTCGAAAACGAATCTCCCATAGCAACGTACTGTGCAGGGGGCGTTGAAGTAGGGATCATCACACCAGCGTACCCGGTGGGGTACGTCAGATCGAAGTGCATGAAGTAGAACCTGTAGTCTGGCAGGCTAACGTCTTGAATGTAGAGAAAGCTATAACCCGCCGTACCCGTCTGAACCTGAGGCCCGTCATAGATGTTCATGTCGTTGTCGCTACATAGATTCATATTGCTACCAACGCAGCCGTTACCACCGAATGAATTGTGCGTGAAGTAATCGGCATGAATGTATCCGTAGCCAGCATGACTTGTACACTGGTATGATCCAGTACTGGCATCACCGACAAACCCACAGTAGGCATGTGGATCGCGTGACCCGACGATTTCCACCGTATTGCCGTCTGATGTCACGTGCAAGAAGACGCCCAGAGAACCTCCGAACGACACGATGTCATCAAGCTCTGTCATGAAGTTAGTCGGAAACCCGATATTCTGCGCAACACGCTTGGCATAGGTTTGCCTAAGATTGTCGAGCCATGATTGACTGATATCCATCTTTTGGCTCTTGGCGGCACCATCCGTGTAGACGAAGAGGGACGGAGTCGTGTGGAGGAGGCTGTCGTAGTCGCTTGTTGCGTGAGCCGTACCGGAAAAAACAAACATGGGAATCATTAACGACAGGATCGCCAGGAGTACGGAGGCTCCTCGGCGGATTGGTTTCATTTCTGTCCGCTCCTCGTAATTTAAAGTACTCGTAACCGCTAGAAAATTCATCCACTGAACGCACGCTAATTTTATCATTTATACATTAAGAAATAATTAACAAGTGATAAAAGATCGCCAACTAGACGAAGAGCCACGAAAAAACGAGCCTCAATGGACTCGTCTTTTTGTAGCTTCCGCTAATGGATATGTTTGCAATAATCACAATCTGAGATTCATCGAATAATTACATGGGTGTATGACAAGCAGGCAACGATAGAGCTTTCGTATAAATACAGCAGATTACCATTCGATTTGTGTCCACTAGCCCCGCCAAAAATAAATAACAGAGGTTTATGACCTCTGTTATTTTCAGTTCTAACCTTGACTCCCGGTAGTGGACATACTTTGCAGCTAAAACCTAAGTATTCAGTTATACTGTAACTATGCCAAAACGTAAATATAAACAAAAAAAGAAATGGCTAAGAGCTATTGTGAGAGCTGCTTTCTTTTTAGGATTGAGTGCTCTTTTTGAGAATTATATTTTACCGGACGATAATCGGGTAACGCGAAAAAGGCATAATAAAGATTAGTTTATTGAATCTACCTATTTTACTTGGTTATCTTGCTTAATCTTTTCAATAAAATCAGACTTCAAAAGCTGGTACCACGGTAAGAATAGAGACTCAGGAAGATCATTGAATGTAAACCACGCTTGTGCTGCGCATTTCTCTGGCTCAGCTATCTGTTCTTCACCGCTGGCCCAGTCACTGAGCATCCAAATAGTTACATAATGCTTATCTTCTTCCATAAAATGATCGTTCGTCACGGCACCAAATCGTACATTAGTTATCTCTAGGTCGGTTTCTTCTTTCACCTCCCTTCGCGCGGTATCTTCAAATGATTCCCAAATTCAAGGTGTCCACCAGGAAGCGACCATGTATCTGCACCATGTGAACCACGTCGTTTCAACATAATAAATTCACCGTTTTTAAAGACAAAGACTCCAACTCCAACGCGTACATTTTTTCCATTCATGGGACTATCTTAACAACAAACATTGTTAATGTATAACTACGAAAAAACGAGCCTCAATGGACTCGTCTTTTCGTGGCTCCGGCTAGTGGACGTACTTCGCAACTATAATTCAGCAATCAATACACACAATGCATATCATTCTCTACCTTGTTCTTTGTAAAGGAGGCGCGCGATAAACTATATCTTTTACACCTAATTGCTCAAGAATATCAGCTAGCGGTTTATTCTTAGGCCATGTAACGTCTTCGAACTTTTCAAATGTTCCCTTTTTTGCATAGAACACTACCATCTTGGGAGCCATCATACTTAGAATTTTAAATATTACCCTATTGTAGTGTTGTGTAGTCCAAAACATTAAAACATCTTCTGTAGTAGGATCATAATACTCATTCTTAAAGGCTGCCCATAGACTTTCAAAGTCATTTTTCTGAGTGCAAAAGGCGATTGCGTCTACTTCTTCAGGTATAACCTTGCTTTCTATAGTAAAGCTTGCATAGGGCACTGATTTAATCGGAGAGGTCACCCTATTTTGCTCAATTTTACTTCCCATCAATGGAGTGAACTCGTTCACACGACAAAGCCTACCTTCAAGGTGCTTCCATTGCCTATCCTTACGTATGCCAATGCGATCATCTTCATTCATAATTTTTACCATATTCTTAAATTTTACAATCCTCGAAAGAAGTCGGCTAGCTGTACATTTAATACTGCAGCAATCCGATGCAATGTACTGAGTCGTGGCCATCGCTTCCCTGTCTCAATATAGCCAATAGAGACAAGACTGATATCAAGTTTCTCGGCAAGTTCTTGTTGTGTCATTCCCCTACTTTTACGAACTGCTGCTAATTGTTGACCGAAGGCTTTTAGTTGTTTGGTTTCTTTTAGATCACTCATATACTTCTAGGGTAGGAGATCTATACAGTTTGTTATATAAACAACTTGTTTATAATTATGTCTTAGGGTATCATTTCTATAGAGACAATCTATACGTATTGTTTATAAATGGAAATAATCATATATGACAGAAAAGAGAGCTTATGAGAACCACTGTACCACGCGAAACTGCTGAAGCGAGGATTGTGAAACGCTATCACAAACTCTATACACCACTTGTTGAACTTGTGGAGTCAGTACAGGATATTGAATCAGGTGGCATACAAGTGAGTGAGATAGAGCTAACGCGTGATGGCGGGGATATTGTGATTCAGTATACGGCTAAGGCGATACGACTTATTATCAATGATGAGAATAGGAGATTCATTTTGCAGGTTGAGAAGATGAAGAACTAATGCTTCAGTATTGCGATAATAAGAGCAGTGGTACTAATTATCGTGGAAATTATTAACAAGAGTCTGGTTTGACGACTTTTCGAGAGGGCTTCTTGGGCAATATCGTTTGTATTACGATGCTCGCTATTTGCACGATTGTGAGCGTTTTTCATGCGGCTTTTGTTGATATAGGGGACTGATGCGGAGTAGTGAGATTTCATGAACTTTGCTATAGAGCGTCTTATTTTGATAAATGAATCTCCCACGACCTTACGGTTGGGAACTGCTATTGGACTAGATTTAATCAAGTATGACATGACCTACAATCTGTGAGGTTGGCGAGAATTGAACTCGCGTAGTCCTCATTAACAGTGAGATGCTCAACCACTAAGCCACAACCTCACAGATTGCACGTCATAATCACCATATTACCTTTTTCGTTCAAACGTCACCATACTTATGTCTAATTTCTTCCAGCGTCACCCCATTAATACGATCAGTATACGGATTTGATTTATCCGCATCGTCCCTCATACCTAATTGAAGAAGAGTGTATGAACCTTTAAATACTATTTGTGTTGGTCTTAGAGCCTTAATCACCTCGTACAAATCCTCTTTCTGTACATATGTACGAAAGTATGTGCTCGCAACTATGTCGGCAATTCGAATTTCAAAATGGTCTTTTGAGTCATAGAAATCCATACATTTTCGTATCTCATCACTAAATACACCAAGGGTCTCGGTAGACTTCGGATATTGATAAAAACGCTTCAGAAAGGGGTGTCCACTTTGCCATTCTTTTACATGAATAATGCCCTCCTGTCTCGAAAAATTCCACACTGCCGAACGTAAACTGTCTTGCCAATATGCCTTAGTCGACGGACGACCGACTAGTCCTTCATCAATTTTGATCGTAAGCTTGCCAAGCTCTTTATCGAAATGTCTAACCGTGCTTGTAATTATCGCAAGGTTTAATGCTCTATACACCGTAAAGCTTAGAAGCTCCAGCTTGGCCAAAGATTTCATACTTCTTTTGGTTAACCACTCAGATAACTGTATATAAAATCCTGCGATCGCAAAAAATTCCTTGCCTTGCTCGCGATATTCATCGATACCCGCTTGATATTGGACTAGATGCTTTTGCCGCTGTTTTTCTAGAGCAATTTGAGAATCAGAACCTACAGGAATAGCAAAGACATGATGTTTAATTTGCCCATAACCATTATCATTCATTATCGACCTTGCAAAATCAAGCAGCTGATCTTTACTCAGCATCCACCCCTTAACCTCACCCCTCTCATCTTTGCTCCCTACAGGAAGCCGACTTTCCCATTCTTCAAACTTTCTTTTTATATGCTCGGCTTTTTTTGGTCGAATAAACACAGCTGCGTACATACCTTGACTATGAGTTTCGAAGTCCCCCGAATCGTCAATGCCGATAATCATTACTGATGCTAACTTCCATCTCTTGGAGCAAATAGCGACGCTTGACTAGTACTTTGCATAATTACTTTGAGTTCATCAAAAATGATCTTTGGCCTGTCTCGTTTGCCAAGAGCAACTTCAGCCGCCGAGGTACGAATCACTTTTCCTATGATTTCACACTTCTTGTAGTGTGCATTTATATATGCGGTTATTAACTTATCATTCGGTTCACATGTAATGACATGCCCTTCATATTGAAAGCCGATGGTGTTCGTGATCTGGTTACCTCGACATACCATTCCAACAATGCTCACATACTCTCCGTCTTGAAGTGTGGGCAGGATAGGAGCTTGCAGTTCCTCATCAGGACAAAATATTTCTCGACTATCACGATCAATAGCCACTTCAAATATGCGATCATCTTTTTTATACCCAATGCTTAATGTTCGATAGTCTGTCACGACTGATGCCAGAGATTTTAGTAATTTATCAGGACACTCTTGAAATGAGTTGATCTCATCTAGATTCGTGCTTAGAACGTTGCCTTTTTCATTTACCAATAGAATCTTATCCGCATTAATGACCTTCGTGTTAAGCACTCTTCTGTTTTCTACCACTCCTAGGTGCTGCGCAATTTTTATAATAGACAATAACTTCTCGAATGCTTTTTCGAAGAGTTCCTTATCATGTTTTCTTTCTAAATGCCGACTCGCAAGTCCTTTGCCCTTTTCTTTAGCATATTCAGTTATTCCAGCAGATAATGGCTTTGCAAGTAACATAGTTCCAGCACTTGCAATAATAGTTCCGCCATGTTGTGCGACGAACTCAACACCGTATTGAAGTAGCACTTCCCAACTTCCTTCTTGAGTTTTGATTGGATAGTTTATATTTTTTAACTTAACGAGTGAGCTATCTTCCTTTTTAAGGAAATAATCAATCACAGTCTGTGTACCGTTAAGCATCGCAAGAGCCGTCTGGATATCAATTTGACCTTCAACGATATCTTCGCCTTCGACTCGAATGAATGCCGTGTCATTACTATATTCATGGCTCATGCTAAGTATCCACTTTTCTGTTGTTATATTTGCATTTATTTTAATTTATTAACTTCATACTTGTCAAATGCGTCAAATGCTTTCATTAGTGCTTATGCTTGCAAGTCAAATCCCGCTTACGCTATACTAAGAACTAGTTTTCAAGAATGACACGGCAATAGACACGCTCGTTGACTGCGCATCGCCTTCTAGACTCCTCTCAGGTAGCTGAGTTGTAGCGACAAGCCGGCTCGACGCATATAGACGAGCAAATTACTGTTAGCGACACAGGTACTGCCACTCGCAACAAATATAATCACCAATTTTCTGGTGATCTCGAATTGATCGAGGTATTTTGTTGTGAGAAAGAGCACTTAATTTATCGACATGGAGACCACTCAGAAATGAGTGGTTATTTTATTACCCAAAATTACCAACTACTAATTTCACCAAATAACAAAGGGGAATATCTCTATGTCAGTAAAGAAGACAGTCATGGGAGTACAAAACAACCGAAACCCTCGCTTCGTTGGCGCACGAAGCTTGGCTGTGCGCCCGCGAGCGGGCGTCCTGTATAACTTGATATACAGGATAAAAATAGGGTCATTATCATGAGTGATAAGTCGACGAATAATATCCTTAAGCCTCTCACTCGTGCCGAAGCTTCATACACCGTACTCGCAAAAGCGACCTACTATATGAGCACAACAGAAATATACGTACCAAACAAACCATACGAAAAGCTACTCCCTGGCATGGAAACCAGGCGTAAGGCTAGCCAGGGCGCAACTTCATCTAGCACATCGAGTAAAGAGAACCTCGAACGTTCACTTCGTCATACAAAGAAGAGCATTAAAGAGTACATCTTTTCTAATAGCTTCGACATGTTTGCCACCTTCACTTTTGCTACCGACAGGCAGAATATGGATAAATGTCGTCAGAAGATGTCGGACTGGCTTAAGAGCCAACAAAAATATCACGGCAAGTTTGAATACCTTATCGTTTCTGAACTCCATAAAGACGGTGAGTCAATTCACTTTCATGCGCTCATGCAAGGGTTTACTGGCCGTATCCGGCAGTCACTCAACCCACATACAGGCCAGCCTCTCGTGCAAAGCAAACGAAAGGTGTTCGAGTTTCCTGGATACACTCTGGGCTTCACAAATGTCAAAATGATTGAAGATACAGAGGAAAGTCGAATAAAGACAGGTTTCTACGTGATGAAATACATCACCAAAGACACTCCTACGTTCGCCAACAAGAACAGGTACTGGGTATCACGAGGATTGAAAAAGCCACGTACCGAGGATAACCCTGAAGAATGGTATCTCGCTATCCTGCCCGACCATGCATACCAGACAGAATATGGCACTATCTACCTGTTCGATAACAAGCGAATTGAGATATTCCTACCGTGAAACTAAGTCGCGAAGATCTAGAAAGACTGGTGGAGTTTTTCGAGATGCTCGCGAAAATTGAAGCTAATAGCAATGATGAAGTATAATAAAGGTGCTACCCAATTCAATGAACCAATATCCAGAGAATTTTTTATTTCTGCTCTTAATGGGCGGTTGTGCCAGAAAAAGTATTCTTATGGATATCTTGATTTGGGTAGCCACAACCGTCCATTTTAAGTAGGAGAAATAATGAAAGCCTTCCTTTTAGCCCGCGTCTCGACCGATGACCAAAAAGACGCACTACCCGCCCAAACATACAGACTAACAGAATATGCCAAGCGCATGAATTATGAGTTCGACCTCACCGAAATTAAAGAAAGCGCCTACAAAGACACGCGCAATGAATTTAAAAGTATCGTTGACCGAATAAAAGATTGTAAAGAAAAAGTAATCGTCGTCTTTGACAAAATTGATCGCTATACCCGTGACTCAAGTTCCGAGCAAGTACGAATTCTCCAAACCTTTACCGCACCGGAAAGATCGAGCTTCACTTCCCTTCAGATAACCTTTATATCCACCAAGGCTCGCCGGCGACGGATCTGCTCCGCCTGGGGATGGGTATCGTGGTTGCGCAGTACTATTCGGACGCTATCAGTGACAACGTGAAGCGACGCTTTGAGCAGAAGCTTCGTGACGGCGAATGGATCGGGAAGGCTCCGATTGGGTATAAAAACTCCATCTCGCCGGCGGGTAAGAAGTGGGTCGATGTCTCCCCCTTAGAGGCGGAGATTGTTCGAGAGGCGTATACGCTTTACGCCGGCGGCAATACGTCGTACAGGGAGCTATGTAAGAAGTGGAAAAATGAATATGCCATACGAGTAGGCTCTAGCCAGATGGATCTCATCCTCAAAAATCCTTTCTATTATGGTGAGATGAAAGTGAAGGACAGGCTATATCCTCATAAATACGATACGATCATAAGTCGAGACCTATTCGACAGCGTTGCACGAGTTATGAAAGGATATAACGTCAAGCCTCATCGTTGGGGTGGCCTTCCCTATGTTTTTCGCGGATTAATCACTTGCGCGGAATGTGGGTGCCGAATTACCTTTGAAATTAAGAAAGGCCAATACGTATACGGTCATTGTACGCAGTCAAAAGGAAAGCACGGGGCGCAGTATATTGCAGAAGACGTATTCACTTTACGGCTTATGGAAGTCTTCAAGTCAATCCAGATACCGGAATATGCCTATGACCAAGTCAGCGAAGCCCTCCGAAGCTCACATGAAGATAAAAAGCGTATGCGCGAAACAACGCTACTTAGTTTAAATACTGAAATAAGCAAGTACCAAACACGAATTGAAAAAGTCTATGAAGACTACTTAGACGGAAAAATACCTGAGACATTATATGAGCGTAAGTTTGAGGAATATCGTAAATCTCAGAAATCCCTACAGAACAAGCGACAAAATATCGAACAAGTTGAAGATGAGTACTATAATACCGTTTCTCATCTGTTAAAACTCTCGAAAGACGCACCAAAGCTCTTCATGAATGCCGATATTGAGCAAAAGCGATATCTCATCAATTTAGTGCTTTCGAACCTCAAATTAGACGGAAATACGCTTCTTTTTGAAACGAAAACACCTTTCGACATAATCGAAAGGTGTAATCAGAATCAACATACAAACACTTGGCTCCGGCAGCTGGGCTCGAACCAGCGGCCTAGTCGTTAACAGCGACCCGCTCTACCACTGAGCTATGCCGGAATACTCCTGAGTATTATACCTGTTAATTTAGCCGCCAGTCAAGGGCAATCACGCAGCTGGTTCGTCGTCTTGTAAAATACTCAGCGCTTGGCCAAGCACTTCGGCTTCTTTTTTGGTTATTTCGGTGTCGGCGTTTATCCGTTTTTTGATCTCTTTTTTCAGCCACGCGATGTGCGTACTTTCGACTGGTGCAGATTCTTTTACAATTTCGAGTGTGCGTGCCGAGTTGTCTTTTTTGCGCAGTTGGCCTTTTTTAATCAAGCCATCTACATGCGCAGCGACGGTTGAGACCGATTTATAGTCGAGCGCGCGCATAATTTCGCGGTAGCTAGGGCCATAGCCGTTGCCCTGAATAAATCCTTCGATAAAGCTCAGTAATTCGCGCTGTTTTTTACTTGGCCGTTCGTTCATGTTTCCCTCCCGTGAGTGCTATTGCTGCCAGCCCCCACCATATGATCGCAACTGTGTCATCGGTAAATACAGGCAAAAGCAGACCAATAAATGCCAGGCTAATACCACTGGCAATTACGCCAAGACTAAGCCAATCTTGGCGTAATTTCCATGTACGCACCAGTATAAAAACAAGCAACATAACGAACAGTAGCAGACCAAGCCATCCGGCTTCGTGCGCCACAAACAAATATTGGTTTTCGACAATGACAGGGTTCGTACCACGAAGCGACGCTGAGCCGGTACTGCCAATGCCTGCGCCAAAAGGCTGATGAATCAGATTGTTAAGACCACTCGTCAGTGATTGTGCATGGCCTTCGTTGGAATTAACCGAGCTTCCCCCTGCCGGGTTTTCGTGCAGCAACACATTGGAAACGAATGAACTGCCGCTAAACGCAAAGATAATGCCAATACCCGTGCCGACGCCGACTACCATACCAATCCACCACTTTCGTGACATGCCTCGGAAAAAAGGAATGGCAGCCACAACAGCAACGCCAAGTAGCCCGCCGATGAGCGCGCTACGCGAGTAACTGATCCATAGCGCAACGACGCTACAAACAGCCAGGACAATCAGCGCAACGCGTACCTTTATAGATTGCCAAACAACCTTGCGACGAACAAACGCGGCGGCAATGAATGCGAGCACCATACCTGCATACGCGCCGAGAGGGTTTGGCCCGCGTAGTGTACTATTTACCCGAATGAACGATTGGTTTTGGTCGACCGTTAGATACGGCGCGATGGTGGCTTTACTATACCCAATGTGCGAGAGAATATCAGCCGGCAAAAAGAGTTGCATCGTTGCAAAACCAACAACAATAAATGCTCCGACGAGAGCTACCTGGAGAAACCGTCGTCGATACTGTGGAAAAGCACGTACCGCCACATACACCAAGCCGAAAAATAGCACGTAGCGCAGATCAATAGCGAGACCAGCGGCAGCGGTTGCAATACCCTGGTAAAAAACAGCGAGCAACACAAAGTGCAAGATAACAAATGCCAAAATAATCCGCATGAGCCAGTCACGCAGCAGCTCTCGCCAAAGCTGGTGGCGCGAAATAATATTAACGGCCAAAGGAACCGCTAGTACCATCAGAATTTCTTTCCATGACTTTATCAGCCAACTGTAATCGGGAAATAACACCCCAAGTCCTACGCTGAAGGGCGCATGAACAACGATGCCAGCGAAAATCACCAAAAGAATTGTGATGTAGATTTTTTCAAGGCGTGAAACGTTCATTACCATTAGTGTAAGCCAAATGATGGTATAATAACAGGCATAGATGCCGTCAAAAAATACTAAATTCTATAGCCTCATTCTTATCCTTGCCGATTTCGTCGTTCTGCTTTTGGCGTTTAGTGTTGCGTATATCTTGCGCGTACAGTACGACCCTCGCCCACTTCTTACTCCCATCTATGCACGCCAGTATTTCACCACTTTTATATTGATTGCACCGTTTTGGATTCTTATTTTTGCTTCGCTGGGGCTTTACCAAGCAAGTACGTATACACGACGCCTCGTGGAATGGGGCAAAATTGCCGTCGGCTCACTCATTGGTATCTTACTCGTGATAGGGTGGCAATACGCCAGCAGCCAGCCGATTTTTCCGGCACGTCTCGTAGCACTTTATGCCCTGCTCGCTTCTTTTCTTTTGCTTTTGTTTGAGCGCGAAATCATTCGTCTGACCCGCAGCCTCCTCTTTTATGTTGGTCGTGGCACCAGTCGAGTGCTCATCATTGGCAACTCTGATGCCACGCGCGACATTGCCGACAACCTTTCAAATACGTACCGCAGCGGTTATTGTATCGCGGCTATTGCCGGACCAAAAAAAGTGCTTCCATCTGGACTCGATGTGCGTCATTTTACATCTGTCGATGCAGCCTTAAAAGAGATAAAAAAGCTCAAAATTAACTTGATTATTCAAACCGATTTGTATGATTCAGCCGAGCGCAACCAGCGTATTTTGGGTGCGTCTCAAATCAATCACATTAGCTATAGTTTCATTCCAGGCGAAGCCGAGTTTTACGCAGGCAAAAATACCATTGATGTTTTTTTGGGCTACCCAATGATTTCAGTGAGTCAAACACCGCTTATTGGCTGGGGGGCTATCGCCAAACAAATTTTCGACGCTATTGCCTCATTCTTACTTGTTATCGTACTTTCACCGCTCTTTCTTTTGCTGGTGCTTTTGCAACTCATGTTCAATCCTGGACCGATTTTTTACGTGAGTAAACGTCTGAGTAAATTTTCCGAACCCGTTAACCTCATCAAATTTCGCAGCATGAACGCGAAGTACGGCAGCCGCGATGCGGCCATTGAGTTTCGCGAGATGGGCCGAGAAGATCTGGTAGAAGAATACGAAAAAAACCGCAAGGTAAGGAACGATCCGCGCATTACATGGTTTGGTCGTTTTCTCCGCATAACCTCTCTTGACGAATTGCCGCAAATTTTCAATGTGCTAAAGGGCGATTTAAGTCTCGTCGGGCCGCGGCCTATTTTGCCACAAGAAGCTAAATTCTCGCAGAGTCGCACGGCGCTTTTACACAGCGTAAAATCGGGCGTAACGGGCCTTTGGCAAGTTTCGGGGCGAAGCAATCTGTCGTTTGACGAACGTATTGAACTCGAACTTTTCTATGCGCAAAACTGGAGCTTTTGGTTGGATATAAAAATCCTTTTTAAAACATTGGCCGCCGTATTTCGGCGACGAGGCGCTCGCTAATGAGACAGCCAAAAATCGCACTTGTTGCCGACTGGCTGACGAATATGGGTGGGGCCGAGCCTTTGTTACTTGAGCTTCACAAGCTTTTCCCCGAGGCTCCCATTTACACCTCCGTCTACAACAAAGCCGCCATGCCTGCGTTTCAGGATTGTGATGTGCGAACCACGTATTTACAAAAATGGCTTCCGAAATCGCTGCGTTATAAACATGTTTTATGGCCAGTGCTTCGCGCCTATGCGTTTCGAAAGCTCGACCTGAGCGAATACGACATCATCATCAGTACGGCAAGCGCCGAAGCGAAAGCTGTGCAAAAACGCCCGGGCGCAGTTCACATTTGCTATTGTCACACGCCAACGCGCTACTATTGGAGTCATTACGAGGAATTTAAAAAAGAGTTTAATTTTGGATTTCTCACTCCCATCATTCGACCCTTCATTCCTTTTTTTGTCCGTCGCATGCGCAAGCTCGACCTTGAGTCGGTCAAAGGCGTTGATTACTTTATTGCCAACGCCACCATCACCCAACAGCGTATTAAGAAATACTATAACCGGTCAAGCACCATCGTTTATCCCCCGGTGAATGTTGAACGTTTTACTCCTCCACCAAAAACGAATCGTGAAGGATTTATCTTATGGGGACGCCATGTACCTTACAAGCGTTTTGATCTTGCCATTGAAGCGTGCAACCAACTAGCTGTAAAACTTGTTGTCGTTGGCAATGGCCCAGATACCGAGCGGCTTAAAAAACTTGCCGGTCCTACCATTCGTTTTCCCGGTCGCGTAAGCGATGAGGAGCTAGTGAATCTCGCCCATCATGCTAAGGCGTTTTTATTTCCAAACGAAGAGGATTTTGGTATTTCCGCAGCTGAAAGTCTAGCCGCTGGAACCCCAGTTATTGCTTACGCCAAAGGCGGCGCGCTCGACATTGTGCAAGACGGTGAAACGGGCATTTTATTTGAAAAACAAACAATCGAATCGCTGGTTGCGGCTATGAAACGATTTGATTCGTACACGTTTTTACCCGCTACGCTGCACCGGAAATCAAAGCGCTTTGCACCCGGCTTGTTTGATACAAAAATTCGTAAGATTATCGGTGATTTTTTAAGTTCCTCGCGCTAGATGATACAATGACGTAGCAGTGCATATCACAAGCCGAAGGAACGGACTGCGCGATGACCGAGTATCGGGTGACCATTTTGAAGGCGCTGTACGACCGACCTCCCCTTACCCGCAGAGGAGGGGTGAGAGATCTTCTCTCGTATCTAAGTAGGATCGATCTTAGCGAAGTGGCTACATGCACATCGGAATCAGATGGCTCATACGAAATGACCTATCCCAAGGAGGATTCTTTTCTTCTAGTGTTTCGCGTTCTGAGGGACAGCACCGAACCGACACTCGAGGTTACTGACATTAGGGCCATTTAAAAAACAGGTCTGCTTGAAAATAAGCAGACCTTTTAAAATAGCTTGAGGGTTTTATCTTCTTAACCGTTGCCGCCGTAACCGTAACCATAGCCAGGGAAACTAATCTGTGGCTTGTGGTAATTGGTAATTTTAATGGGCTGGACAGTGTCAAACGGATCGCTAGCTGATGCGATATAGAGTTCGCTACCACCTTTTGAAAGCAGTACGTACCGGTCACTGTACCAGCCATACGCCGTAAAGTCGGATAGCGACGCAAGCGTTTTGCCATTTTGCGCACTTTGGTCGCCAACGATGAGCGTATTTTTACCGTCACGAGATTCTGACCAGAATGTTTTTTGGCCGCTTGGCGAGATGAGGTAGGTAGGATAAATAGTCTGATAAAACTTCGTTTCATCTATATTTGTCACACTTTTGACGGCGTTATCTTCAAATTCGTAATACGAGTACGTTCCGTCAATATTCACTTGGAAGTAAATGCCTTGAGGTTCATACAATCTGGCAGTGATATCTGCAAAATGCTGTATGGCAAACTCTTTTATCCGCTGTTTATTATTACCGTTCGGGTCAACCGACATAATCGCAGGTTTTTTGTCGGTAGCGCCAGCTGAATAGCCCCCGAAATCCCAACTTTTCGCATATACGATTTTATTTGCCAAAATGTACGGTGTTCTGATAACTTCCGTTTGATAATTGCCGGCATTCGTCCCTGTGGCCGTTGTCTCGTCTAGAATAGTTATCTTACCAGTATCGGCGTCGTAACTCTTTAGAGACTCGCGTTTATCACTCCAAGCGCTTACATTATTCCGGTTTACCAAATACACAAATCTATGGTCCGACCAGCCGACCAACTGAAAGCTAGCATCACCTTCATCAATAGTGGTTAAAGCACCACTTTGAGAATTAACAAGGTACAGTTGTCCTGGCTGAGATGGATCGCGCTTTGCTGAAAGCGCCAAATATTTCCAGTCACGGGCAGCCAGAAGAACTGTCGAATCATCAAGTTCATTCCCCGTTCCCTGCACAACAACGCTTGCATTTGTGCCGTCCAGGCTCGACTTCATAACATTAATAGTACCTGTTTGCTTACTAAGATAAAATACATTGCCCGCAGGAGTAAGCGTAAAGACGTTCGAACCTGACTCATCCACGGTAACGTCGGCGGTATTGTAGCCGTCAAGTCGAATCCACCCTTGAAGGGTTTTCTTATCGGCAGGAAGTACAAGTGTAGCAGTACCTTTGTTATCGGTTTCAGAGGAAGTACCGCCTACTGTTACTATTGCCTTGGCGAGCGCCTCGTGGCTAATTTTATTGGTGACCGACACATTCACTTGACGACCGGTTGCTTCTAGTTTTATTGCCTGGTTTTGCACTGCACTAAAAATAGGCACGGCATACGATAGGGACATATCTTTATAGTATTTTTTGCTTATTTTAAGTGTGTAGACATTGGCGGCCGTGCTACCGAATGAAGCCACCCCCTGGCTATTCGTAAATGCGTGCGTACTCCCCAGCCACGCATCAGCCTGACTCACCGGCTTACCAGTAAGACTATCTGTAACAGTAATAGATACGTCCTTTTTAACGATGTTTCCCAATATGCCGTAACGTGTTTGAGGAATAGCCAACAGGACACCCGCAACGACAAGAAGCGCGACAATAATGACTATAGCCTTCCCTTTTTTAGTAGCCCAAAGTCGCTTAAACCAGTTCTTTTTTACCGGTTGCAGAGGGTTGGTTACGGGTGGAGAGATGCCGTCAGAGAGTTGTTGGCCTTGTGGTGATTGGACAGGGCTCGTCTCGGGTTCAATTATTGAAACGTCTCGAAGCTCTGTTTCTTTATCAGCATTTTCTTGCTCGTTGTCTACCATATTCGCCCCTTTTACTATGCATTCTAATGGGTTTATGCTTATCTTTCAATAGTATAGATTGTTTGACAAAATGCTTTAGAGTGTTTTCGCAATTTCCCCCACGCGCTGACTAACGTCTTTTCGTGCTATCAAAATACCCTGTGGTGTATTCACCACAACAATATTATCGAGCCCAATAACTGCAATGGGCTTTGATTCTTCGTTGCGAATGTATGTGTTCTCTACTTCAAGTGTATGAATATTTTGTCCATAACTATAATTTTCTTTTTCATCCCGCTCCACCACTTCGTGAAGATCTTTAAATGAGCCGACATCAGCCCAGTCAAATGTCGCTGAAACCACTGCGAGATTTTTTGAGCGCTCGCTCAGCGCATAGTCAATAATGGCCGGTTCTAATGACAGGTAGGCATCTTCATACTCTTTAGACGGATACGATTTTATGGCGGCAAGGCGGCGGCTACTCGTTTGCAATTCCGGCGAACAGCGTTCGATTTCTTGCATAAAAATGTTATACGACCCTATAAAATAACCGCAGTTCCACAAATACTTGCCAGATACAAGATACTGCTGGGCTGTTTCGAAATCAGGCTTTTCCTTAAAGCTTCGTACGCGAGATACCCCGCCAGCCGCTTCCAACATGCCATCTCGTTCAATGTACCCAAAACCGGTAGCTGGAATGGTCGGCTCAACTCCAATTAATGTCACTTCATTTTGCCGTTTCGACACCTCTGCAGCCAGTTGGAACGAACGCACAAACCCTTCGATGTCGCGCACATGGTGGTCGGAGTGCATAAAGGCGATCGGTTCATCCTTGTCGCGTATCCTTGAGAGGATATCCAGCGCGAATACCAGGCATTGCCCCGTACCGCGTCGTCCGGGTTCAATGAAAAAAGCTTCTTCGGAAAGCTCGGGCAGCTGCTGCTTGACGTGTCCGGCGTGGCTTAACTCCGTCACAACATACACATCACCAAGCTTTGCAGCACGGTCATACGCTTGCTGCACCATCGTACGTTCATCTGTTAGTTTAAGGAGGTGTTTTGGATATTCGGGGGTTGAAAGCGGCCACAAGCGCGTGCCCGAGCCGCCTGCAATAATTACGGTAATCATGTAGACATTTTAGCATGTATTTAAAATGGCTAACTACAAGGAATAGCCTCATAGTTAGCCATATCAACTATCAACCGTTCAATCGCAGCCAATCACGCAAGAACGCTTGAGACTTTTCACCAATGCCACGGAAATATCCGTGCCGTGCGGTCGCCATTTCCTTGACACGGCTCCGCCGTACCTTGAAAGTTGCCGGCAAAAGGTCACGTCGCATATGAATCTCCAGGCCTGCCGCTACGACTGACAGCCATAGTCTTTCAATCCTATCATCATTCAATTGCTTGTCTGCTGGCAATGACTCATTGTAAGAAACCAGTTGCGTATAGGTTAGCTTTGGCTCACGCGGGTCGAGAATCTCGCCATCCAGAAATGCCGCAAGTCGTTCAACTACCTGACGTTCATTATGGCCTAGCCTAGAAACAAAATCCCTGTTCTTAGCCATCTTAATAAGAACGCCGTATTCAATGCCTGGCCCGCCAGGAATACACTTAACGGCGACGCAAAGCTTTTTCCATACTTCAAAAAAACTCTGACTATTCCAATACCTATCGTTAAGGACGATGTTCAGCGCGTCTCTAAAGGTACAAATCGACTTGCTCGAGGTAGCCATCGTGGCCCCTTTCATAATAGAAGGCAATTTTACTCTAACGACTACAAGGCATATCGTCAATACTTTAGACTTGTTGTATTTATAGCATAAATGGTTCGTCTGCAGTTCTACAATAGACAGACGCTTGGAGAAAATACTATGATTAGATTATGGAAATGAATTTTTGTCGACGTTGTGGCACACCGCTAACGCATACGAATGGTCACGTATATTCTTGCCAAAATAACCACACTCTATTTAAAAACGCATCGCCTGCATCTTGCCTGTGGCTGGTTAACGACAATAACGAGGTGCTCATTATAGAGCGAGCCATACACCCAGGAAAAGACAGACTTGACACTCCTGGCGGATTTAATGACGGCGCCGAGACGTTCGAGCATGGGCTTGCTCGCGAACTTGAGGAAGAAGTGGGCCTGTCTCCGGCGGATTATTCAGAGCCGCGGTTTTTGTTAAGCGCTCTTGATGAATACGATTTTCAAAGCGAAAAAATAGATGTATTAAGTGGTGTCTATTGGGCGCGAGTTATCGGCCAACCAAGAATAACGCCACAGGATGACGTTGCAACGGCTTATTTCACTGCCATCGATAAAGTAAACCCAGAGGAGATTTATTTTGATGCTGTTCGAGAAGGCTTTTTTCGGCTTAAGAAAATTTTAACGAGTGAATTGGAGACAAAATGAGCAAGAAACTATTAGTCACCGGCGGTGCCGGATTTATCGGATCTAACTTTGTGCATTACACGCTAAAAAACCACCCGGAATATGACGTTACGGTTATCGACAAGCTTACCTACGCGGGAAATCCAGACAATCTCGATAGTGTGCTTGATAAAATCGATTTTGTCACTGGTGACATTTGTGACCGCGAGCTCGTGAATCGTCTGGTCGCTGACACCGATATTGTGGTGCATTTTGCCGCCGAAAGCCACAACGATAACAGTTTGCGAAATCCGTGGCCGTTTATCCAAACCAACTTGGTTGGAACCGCTACCATCCTCGAGGCTATTCGCAAATACGAAAAACGCCTGCACCATATTTCTACCGATGAAGTGTATGGCGACCTCGAAATTGACGATCCGAAAAAGTTCACCGAAACCACACCCTACAATGCCTCAAGTCCTTACTCCAGCACAAAGGCCGGCTCCGACCTGCTTGTAAAAGCATGGGTACGTTCATTTGGCATCAACGCGACGCTTTCGAACTGCTCGAACAACTACGGGCCGTATCAGCACATCGAAAAGTTTATTCCCCGCCAAATCACCAACATTCTCAGCGGCATTACACCAAAACTCTACGGCACCGGCGAACAAGTGCGCGACTGGATTCACGTAGATGATCATAACTCAGCCGTGCACGCTATTTTAGACAAAGGTCGTTCTGGCGAGCTGTATCTCATTGGTGCGGATGGCGAGCAAAATAACAAATACATTATCGAAACCATCCTCGAGCTTATGGGCAAAGATAAAACTGCTTACGAACACGTCAATGACCGGCCCGGCCACGATCAGCGCTACGCCATCGATTCTTCCAAACTGCGTAGCGAGCTCGGTTGGACGCCAACCTACACCAACCTCCGCGAAGGCCTGCAAGCCACTATCGACTGGTATACTAAAAATGAGGACTGGTGGAAAAGCGAAAAAACCAAAGTAGAAGCTGCATACGCGCAGCAGGGTCAGTAGCATGACGCTTGGCAGCTGGCAGACCAAAAGTTCGAAAGTTGTGTACGAAAATCCGTTCATCATCGTGCACGAAGACCAAGTGACGATGCCAAATGGCAAACCTGGCCTCTACGGCTACATCGATTCTAAAAGTGATTCTGTCTACGTAGTGCCCGTAGACGACGAGGGTAATACCTATATCGTTCAACAAGAACGATATACCTTAAAGCAAAAAACATGGGAATGTGTTGCTGGTCGCACTGATGGCCAAGCAATCGAGATAGCCGCCAAACGTGAATTATTCGAGGAAACTGGTCTGAAAGCAGATTCACTCACTACCATTGGCGAAGTGCAAGTAGCCAATGGTGTTGCTACTTTTAAAAGTACATTCTGCATTGCCAGAAATCTCACTAAAGCTCTCGAAACATTCGATCAAGAAGATGGCATTTTAGGTATTCACAAACTACCGCTCGCTTCAATTCCTGACAAAATTCTAGCGGGTGATATCACCTGCTCGCAGAGCATTGCTGCTTTTTTCATGGCCATAGCTTACTTAGATAAACCTGAATAGCTATTGCATATTCAAAACGCTCCTGCTTTAATAAAGTAAATCATTAACTTAGGATTAAACATGCCAACAAAAAGATCCTCGCCTCGAAAAAAAACAGCAAGCAAGAATAAGAAAGCGTGGGTAGGTCGTCTTAAAACTATTCCCTATCTAAAACCAGTCATTTTATTACTCGTCTTTGTCGTTGCAGGCGTCATCGGCGTCCCACTTATTTCTTCTGCAACCACTTCTGAAAGTCTGTGGAGCAACTCTGTCACACCAAAAGTCCTTACATGGACCGATACTCACAGTATTGAGCTCGGCACAAAGTTCAAGTCAAGCGTAACCGGTTACGTTAGCGGAATTCGCTTTTATAAAGGCCCGAAAAACACAGGTACGCACACTGGTAGCCTTTGGGACGCGAGCGGTAACCGCTTGGCTGGCGTGACATTTACCAATGAGAGCGCAAGCGGGTGGCAAACAGCCCAACTCGCCAGTCCCGTCAGTATCGCTGCCAATGTCACTTATATCGTTTCCTATCACGCACCAAATGGTCACTACTCGCTTAGTCCAGATTTCTTCAAGAGCGGCGCCGTCACAAACGGTCACCTCAGCGCGCCAAAGTTCGCCTCTAACGATCCAAACGGCGTAAATATTAACAGCACAAGTCCTACCTTTCCAAAGAATAGTGGCGATGGCGACAGTTACTTCGTCGACGTCATTTTCAACGCGCAGCTCATCAACCCACAGCCAGCTCCTGCCGCGCCAACCGGTGTTTCTGCTACTATTGGCGACAACAATAGCGTCAGTCTCGCCTGGCAAGCCAGTGTTAGTCAAAACCCAATTAGTCAATATACGATTTATCGTGATGGCACAAAAATTGGAAGTGTCGGCACTACCACAAGCTACGTAGATACTACTGTAGTTGCAGGCAGTACTTACACCTACCAGATTCAAGCAATCGACAACACTGGAACACTTTCAGCACTTTCCGCAGGTACAGCCGTAACTATTCCTACAGCCACTCCAACTCCACCAAGCGGTGGTGGTGGAACTGGTGGCACAGGCGGAACGACCACTGGTGCATCAACTACTTGTCCACTTCCCGCTTACCCAACCCCAAGCTGTGCTGGCAAACCCTCGAGCGTCGCTATCACTAATGATATAAAAGGTGACTACGAAGCGAGGACCGACGGTCAGGTAATTGATGGTTGGCATATTTCTGGCGATCTGGTCATTGAAGCTAAAAATATCACAGTGCAAAATAGTGAAATTGATGGTACGGTTATTAACGAAGTCGGCCCTAACCACTATGGTCCGTTCACCGTCCAGGACACCACGGTCGGCCCAGCTACTGGCTGTATTGGCACGCCCGGTATCGGCGAATCGATGTACACCGCAAAACGGGTTTATATCCGCAACCATGACGACGGGTTCCGTGTTTCCGGCAACGACGTGAGCGCCTCGGATTCCTACGTTCATATGTGTTATCTACCACCATCTGTCGCCCCTCCAGACGGAAGCCACGCTGACGGCGTACAAAACTACTGTAAGGGTGGTAGTGGGGATAACCTTTATGACATTCCTTGTCACAACATCACCCTCGATCACAACACATTCGACAACCACGACGTTATTGGTAACTCTGCCATTTACCTCGGTGGTGCTCCAGATGGTAAAGACATTCAAAACGTAACCGTCACCAACAACCTGATGTGGGGCGGCGGGTACACCTTCTACTCGATATGGTATTCAGGGTCAAAATGGACGGTCACGGGCAACCGTATTGTCAGTAACAACGGCTGGGAATACGGCCCGGTAGATGCCGAGGGTACCTGTTCTCAACAGAACTGGTCAGGCAACAGTATCGTCACCGCTGACAGCTCATACGCTATTACGAGCACAGTAAAACCACTCGATTGTATTAATTAGCACAGCAATAAAATAGCCCGGAAATTGGTATACTTGAAGTATGTCAGAAACACATGAAATTCAATTCGACAAAACACTTCAAAAATATGCAACTACCATTCCCGGGCTATTCATATTTGACCTTGCAGTATTAGGTGATAATCGGGGTTGGTTTAAAGAAAACTGGCAGCGCGAAAAAATGATCAGCATTGGCTTGCCCGATTTCGGTCCTGTGCAAAACAACTTTTCATTCAACAGCAAACGCGGCACCATGCGCGGCATTCATGCTGAACCCTGGGACAAGTTTATTTCTGTAGGTAACGGAAGTTTCTTCGGCGCTTGGGTAGATGTGCGCGAAGGAAGTGCTACCTACGGTAAGACTTTTACCGCTGAAATTGACGCTAGTAAAGCCGTATTTGTCCCAGCTGGCGTTGCTAATTCGTATTTAACACTCGAGGATAACACGGTATATTCTTACCTTGTTAATGACCATTGGTACCCTGACGCTTCCTATAGCTTCGTAAGCGCGCTTGACCCCGCTCTCAATATTACCTGGCCTATTCCTCCCGAAGAATGGGAAATGTCAGAAAAAGATAAGAATCATCCACTGCTCAAAGATGCTGTTCCCGTGCCAGCTAAAAAAATTCTCGTTACTGGTGCAATGGTCAGCTAGGAAGAGCGCTGCGTACAGTTTTCCCACAAGCAGAGTTCGTCACACGTGAAGCATTTGACATTACTGATCCAGCTATTCTTACCGCTCGACGCTGGCGAGACTATAGTACTATCATCAATGCCGCCGCCTACACTGCCGTGGACGCTGCCGAAACTCCTGAAGGCCGCACGACTGCATGGCGAGTGAACGCAAACGGAGTTGCTCATCTTAGCAAAATTGCTACAGAATACAGTATCACGCTAATCAACCTATCTTCCGAATATGTGTTTGATGGCTCCCGCGAGCTGCATAATGAAGATGAGCCTTTTGCGCCTCTTGGTGTCTATGGTCAAACCAAGGCAGCCGGTGATGCCATTGCAAGTACTGTCCCTCATCATTACACCATCCGAACTACTTGGGTCATCGGCGACGGCAATAACTTCGTTCGCACTATGCAATCGCTTGCCGAGCGTGATATTAAACCAAGTGTTGTTAGCGACCAAATAGGTCGCCTTACGTTCGTAGACGATCTTGCACGAGGCATCAAACATCTCATCGAAAAAAATGCTCCCTACGGCACGTATAACCTTACTGGTGATGGCGAACCCGCCAGCTGGGCTGATATTGCCAAACTCGTTTACGAAGCAAGCGACAAGCCTGGCGACGACGTAACTCCTGTGACAACAGCTGAATACTATAAAGACAAAGAGAACATCGCTCCCCGGCCCTTACAAAGCACTCTTAACCTCGCTAAAATAAAGGCTACAGGTTTCAGCCCTACCGATTGGCGAGAAGCATTACAAAAATATCTTCATATCTAAAGCTTTTCTATTATTACTTCGTCCTTTTTGACACTTATAGTACACTATTACAGACACATCTCCTCGCAGCCAGTGGGTGAGTTTACGAAATACCGAGTGTCTTCCCTTTACATTTCCTGAAAGGGCGAGTACGTTGACAATCAGACGAAAGACGCTGCTGCGTCTTCGCGCCTTCGTAGTCATTCTGGGCATGGTGCTCGGAATGGTGACGGGGGTTGCGGGGACGGCGTTGGCTGGTACCGGCGACAACTATCCGGAACCGTGGCACTCTGCAGCGAAAGACTCCCAGGTTGATTCCTGGGGCTACTACAATCGTGAGTGCACGTCATGGGTTGCCTGGGCGCTTCACGACCGTAACGGGTTCGAGATGCCTCACGCTATCGGTAACGGTGCTCAGTGGGGTGTCTGGGCGAGCGATCCCGCTCATCAATTCCCCGTCAACGGAACTCCTGCCGTGGGAGCAGTTGCCTGGTGGGCAGCCAACACGATGGATCAGGGTTACAATGTCGGCTCCGCCGGACATGTAGCTTGGGTCAGTGCGGTCAGTGGCAGCACTGTCACGATCGAGGAATACAACTACAATAGCAACGGGCTGTGGCACACTAGAACGATGGCTGCGTCCAATGCGCAGTACATTCACTTCGCGGACACAGGAGGTGGAAACAATTCGACACGATCAGCGATCACATCCGCAATCAATGCGGACGGACGCATCGAACTTTATGCCGTAGGTGGCGACGGCAATATCTACGCGAAATCGCAGGTGGCGGCAGGTGGCGCATTTAGCTCCAACTGGAATACTATTCCGGCGGGAGCAAGAGATGTGGCTACGGCTGTTGATACTGATGGGCGTATTGAACTTTTCCATGTCGGCAACGATGGTGCGGTTTGGGAACGTTCGCAAACATCACCTAATGGTAACTTCGGCGGCGAGCAGAGCCTGGGTGGCAATATTCGTCCTGCCATCACTGCCGCACGTAATGCGGATGGGCGAGTGGAGCTCTATGTTGTAGGCGGAGATGGAAATATTTACGCAAAATCGCAGACAACTCCGAACGGAGTGTTCGGTACTAGCTGGAATGCCATCGCGGCAAACGCTGTCGATATTGCCTCGGCAGTGAGCATTGATGGACGAGTAGAGTTGTTTTACATCAACGCAGATGGCTCTCTTCGACACCGCGCTCAAACAACGCAAAACGGTAACTTTGGCAACGAAGACAATTACGGCGGCAATGTCAGAGGACCTCTGGCTGCCGCACGTAATGCGGATGGACGTCTCGAGGCGTACGCCGTAGGCGGCGATGGAAATATTTACGCAAAATCGCAGACAACCCCAAATGGAGTGTTCAGTACAAGCTGGAATGCTATTCCGTCTGGTGCGCAAGATGTAACCGCCTCTGTCAATACAGACGGTCGTATTGCCTTGCTTCACATTGGCAACGACAGGGCCGCATGGGTGCGTACCCAAACCGGTCCGAACGGCAACTTCGGTGACGAAGTGTATCTTGGAGGAGGACTGCGCTAGGCCTTTCATAACCCAGGAGACGCACCGCAAATTCAGCGGTGCGTCTCCTGGCGATTTTAAAGAGAGGCTGATAGAATAGAGATACAGATTTTATACATACAATAAATTGACTTATGTAAAATAGTTAAACGATTATTTCATGCTGAGTAAAAAGTTATCTTCATTTTTCACCACCGAAAAACACCACAATAAACTTCTGTTTGTGACCTACATAACAGGAATTTTTGCTTTTGCGCTTCTAGTGTTACTGGTGACACGCCGAGCAGGAAGCGATGACACTATTTTTCAAACACAAATCCAACCCTATCACACAGTGTTCGATTGGCTGAGTTACCGCTATGCTAACTGGAGCGGACGTATTTTTAGTGAATCGTTCGTATATGTATTTAGCCACCTTTCCGTATGGGCGTGGAGAATCGTAACGATCTTGCTTTTTGCTGCATTTAGTGGTGTATTATTTATGTACTATCGGCTTTTTACAAAAGAACGCAACCGCAGAAAAGATCTCATCACGCTGGTTCTTGCCATTATACTGCCTTTTTTAATGGATACAGGCACATTATTTGATGGTATTTTTTGGGTTACTGGAGCTATTAACTACTTTTGGATGACCACACTTACACTCGTTGCTTTTTATCCTATTGCGCACTACACCGTTCAACGCTTTCATCCCCATTGGCTCGTCACCATTTTAAGCCTCATAAGCGGCATTATCGCCGCAAGCTCGCAGGAGCAGGCCGGACTGGTGCTTGTAAGCCTCTCGTTTATTTTTACCGCCTACCTGCTTGTTGCTACTCTACGACATACTTTCAAAAAGATTCCGCTTTATTTGTTTGTCTTTTGTATAGTTTTCACTACCTCACTTTTTATAAGTATTTCAGCACCTGGCAATAAAATTCGTCTTCAAGAAGAAACACTTGTGTGGCTGCCTGACTACTACACAACACCACTACCTCAGCATATTGAGTATGCATATAGGTGGTTTCTCGATGCTATCATTAACCATACTGGCTTTTTGTTGGTTGGTAGTTGGCTGTTACTCTTGCTTCTCTTTATCAAGAAGCAGTCAAAAGACTTGCTAGACCGCATTTGCATTGTTGGCTTGGGTATTTTTTTCATCCTGACACTTACTAAAGGTTTCGACGCCACGGCATATTGGTTCACCTTTTACGCTACATGGCACCCGCAAATTCCCCATAAATTTTCCTTTCTAGTACTCATCCCCTGGACTATCGTTCTACTTGCTACTATGGCGGCGCCAATCATTTTATATCGCAAAAACATACGTGGTTATCTTGTTGCCATTTTGTATGCAGCTACATTTTTAAGTACTGCCCTACTTACACTATCTCCAACCATGTACGCTTCGGGCGTGAGAATACTTTTCACACCTTCCATTGTGCTCATTATGATTATCTATTTCTTATTTGCAGCTGTGTACGATACTTATAAACAACAGCGAATTGAAGCAGGTTTGCTGCTAGTAAGCAGCCTTGTTGCATCGCAATATATACTCCTCGCTACTAAAATAGTCACAACTCATTAAGAGCTGCTAAAATAGTGATAGGATAGTGATAATTGTGGAGGAAACATGAAAGGGATTATTTTAGCTGGTGGATCCGGCACACGTTTGTGGCCAATTACCAAAGGTATTAGCAAACAACTCATGCCAATTTACGACAAACCAATGGTGTATTACCCGCTTAGCACGCTCATGCTGGCTGGCATTCGCGATATTCTTATTATTACAACCCCGGAAGAGCAAGAAGCATTTCAACGCCTACTTGGTGATGGATCGCAATGGGGCATTTCACTTCAATATGCTGTTCAACCATCCCCCGATGGCCTCGCGCAGGCCTTTATTATTGGCGGGGAATTCATCGGAAACGACAAAGTAGCGCTCATTTTAGGTGACAATATTTTTCACGGAAGTGACCTCGGCAAGGCACTCAAAACCTGCACTAACCCAGACGGCGGAACAGTGTTTGCCTACGAAGTTTCCGACCCTGAACGATACGGCGTCGTAGAGTTCGACGATAACAAACAAGCCATCTCTATCGAAGAAAAACCAACTGCACCAAAGTCAAATTACGCTGTTGTAGGCCTCTATTTTTACGACAATGATGTCATCGAAATTGCCAAACAAGTACAGCCAAGTAGCCGAGGAGAAATTGAAATTACTTCCGTAAACGAAGAATACCTTCGTCGCGGTAAATTGAATGTTACGACCCTCGACCGCGGTGATGTATGGCTCGATACTGGTACTATCGACTCTATGACTGATGCTGCCGACTACATTCGTGTTATCCAAAAACGAACGGGAATGATCATTGGGAGTCCGGAAGAAATCGCTTACCGGGAGGGCTTTATGACACGCGAGCAGCTTCAAGAACAAGCTGAGCCGCTCAAAAAATCTGGCTACGGCAAATATCTTCTTAACTTATAATTATCTTAAATGCTATACTGTAACTAATATGGGAACAAAAAGGCTGCCACGTGTGTGTATTGTCATACCCGCCTACAACGAAGAAGCGGTCATTAAGAGCGTCGTTACAGACGTGCGCAAATCGTTGCATCAAGCGGGATACGACGGCGAAGTTGTGGTTGTCAATGACGGTTCAAAAGACAAAACGGCACAGTATGCAGCCCAAGCTGGTGCTATTGTTATTACTCATATTCTTAACTCAGGAGCCGGCAGTGCAACAACAACCGGCCTTAGCTATGCTGAACAAAGTGGCTTTGCTTACGCTGCTACCATGGACGGCGACGGACAACACACCCCCGAAGACGTCATAAAAGGAATTCGTGAGATAATAAAGAGACGAGATGATCTTCTTATTGGCAGCAGACTCATAAACAACAAGGGGATGTCACGCGTAAAGGTACTTGGCAATAAAGGCCTTAGTACAATCACCTATCTGCTTTTTGGTATTAATTCAACCGATTCTCAATCGGGCTTACGTATTTTTTCTCGGCGAGCGCTTGAGCAACTTCGGTGGAAAACGAGCGGATACGAATTTTGCTCCGAGATGCTCTGGCGAGCTCGTCAAGCTAACTTAAAGATAAGTGAATTTCCTATTAAAGCCATTTACACCGACTATTCTAAAAACAAGGGTCAAAACAATTGGAATGGCATTAATATTGTTAAGTCGCTACTACGTCGAAGAATTGTTGAGATTTTTGAATGAGATATATTATTTTAGTTATTTTAAACGTACCTGTTATTTTACTCGCACTTTTCAATATTGTTACCCAATACAAACTCAAAAAAGTCACTCGTAGACGCTTTGGACTTCAAATTTTTCTTTGGCTAGTCATACTTGTTATACTTATTTGTTCGTTCCCACTTTATAATTACATGACCGGAAAAGCTCTTCTTGACTCGAGCGAACTAAGTTTGTTTGATATCGTACAAACCACGGCAATTATTTACCTCTTCTATATAGTTAACGATCACCGACGAAAAATTGAACGCACCGAACGTACCCTGCGCGATTTGCATCAAGAAATGTCAATACGATTTTCGGTTAAAAATGGCAAAAGTTGATATTTTACTTACCTATTGGGGCGACTTGGAGTTGCTGAAAGAAGCGGTTGAGTCGGTTATAGCACAGACTGAGCAAGACTGGCGACTGCTCGTACTTGATGATTGTTATCCGTCAAAAGAGCCTGCAGCCTATTTTGCCCAGCTTAAAGACAAGCGAATAACATACTATCGCCATGAAAGAAACATTGGCATTACCAATAACTTTAACTACGCAGTTAACACTGCACGAGCACCATACTGTATGCTTCTTGGGTGTGACGACAGGCTTCTCCCTTCATATCTAGAGACTGCTCTTGCCCACATCGGCAATGCAGATTTCTACCAGCCAGGCGTTGATGTAATTGACGACAACGGTACTATTTACCTTCCTCTTACCGATAAAGTAAAGCGACACCTCCAACCCCACAAGACAGGAATTTACAAAGGCGAGAGGCTAGCTGCTTCGCTATGTACTGGCAACTGGCTGTATTTTCCATCTATACTTTGGAAAACAAAAACTATCAAGAAATATCGCTTTGATCCAGCTTATAAAATCCTTGAGGATGTTATACTCGAGCTTACCATTATTAAAAATGAGGGATCCCTATTTTTCGACAGAAATAACACTACCTTTCAATACCGTCGTTCTGCCACGTCACTTTCTAGTACCGAAAAATCTAAAGGTGGCGTTCGATTTACAGAAGAAACCGAGGTATACAATCACTTTTCTGACGCCTTCAAAAAACAGGGGTGGCCTAAAGCCGCCAGGGCAGCAAAATGGCGTATCACTTCACGGATACACCAGTTACTTTCATAGCTTTTTTATATTAATCTGTTACATTCATCTTTTTGCTATCAAGCATCCGTTTCGATATACTCAGTCGGGCAAAAATGCTTGAGATAATTTTTAGTGTAAACGCATAGAGAGAACGCGGCAAAATAGCATAAAGGGTCTCGTCAATTTTATGATAAGTATTGAGTTTTGCCTCTAGCTTCTCCCAATCTTTCCAGGGTGACATGTGTAGATATTTATCCCACTTCTCACTCATAGTGTGCGTGCTTCCTCTAAACCAAGGTCGCGAGCGCCAACTCTCATCAATACAGTGGACGCATACCGGCCCGTTTTTACGAACATCATCAAGCATTGTTTTATTAATATTCATAAGCATGCGCTCATACGGCTTGAGCATATAGTTTTTACTAAAGAAATTATATTTTACATGAAGTTCTTTAATTTGCTTACCAAACAAAATGTTCGTAATGTCTTGGTCTGCAAATAGATAATCGCTTCGTTTATGCTTCCAGTGGTCAATTATTTGCCGCTCACACTTCTGCTTTTGCCATTCTTTTTGGTTAATAAGCATTACACCCGCATTATAGTAAGGTTGACCTTTCGGTATGCCAACCTGCTCGGTGAGGTAGGATGGCATATACGGGTCTATTATCTCCGACATAATATAGCCGTCAAGAGGAAAATCACATAACTCTTTAAGTGATTGCATCACTAAAATGTCACCGTCAAGCATGAGTACTCGATCAGAGTGAAGCTGAATATTTCCAAATGCTAATAATTTAAAGTACGTGACATACGAGCCCTTATATGGACGACATTTATATTCGATAAGTTGTTGTTCTATCTTTTTGCCATCTATTATATTCAGCGTCCTTTTGTATTTTTTCGCGATTGACGCAATACTCGCCAAATTCTTTTTTGTAATACCACCGTCAATAAGGTGAATCGTAAGATCATCTATGTCCTTATTATTTTCCAAAAGCGAAATAATCGAAACCCCTGTTACAACAGCATAGTTGTTATCACTTTGATATAAAATATCGAGTGCTGTCTTTTTCTTTGTGACCATACTAATTGTCCAACCCTTCAATATATTCTTTCATTAATGGTTCGTAGTCTTTACTTACAAATCCAGTACGCTGAATCTTCGCTAGATCCATATCGCTGTATTGTGGACGTGGCGCAAAGGGCTGCTTACCTTTTTTATATTCTTCAGTGCTAATAGGTATTACCCTCTTACGATCGTGACCCGCTAGCTCAAAGGTATCAGCCGCAATCTCTGCCCATGATTTAATTTTGCCACTGTTTGAAAGATTATAGATTCCACTTTCAATTTCGCGCTCAAAAATATGTTCAATTGCCCGTACGATCTCAGAAGTAAAGGTCAGTCGACCAAATTGGTCATCTACCACCTTCGGATCAATCCTCATATCAGCTAGTTTCTTCATTGTTTTTATAAAGTTATGACCATCTCCCACTACCCACGACGTACGTAGAATATGATACCTTGACACCAAGCTAACAGCAATATCCGCTGCCGCTTTCGTTTCCCCATAGACAGATAACGGCGTAAACAACTCGTTTTCATCGTGATTACGCTTTGTACCATCGAACACATATTCGGAGGAGATATGAATAAGATGAAGGTTGTGAGTAATAGCTGCTTCAGCGAGATGGCGTGGCCCAACGGCATTGGTTTCCCATGTTGCCTTTCGACCTTCTTCAGTTTCCGAGTGATCGGCATTAACATAAGCCGCCGCATTAATAATTACATCAAAATGCGACCAGTCAATAGCCTTTACCTGATCTCTATCGGAAATGTCCAGCTCATTATGACTCATCGCAGTCGCTTCTGGATATTTTTCAGCTAACGCTTTCCCTAATTGTCCGTTACGACCTGTAATAAAAATTCTTTCGTTCATCGACGGCCTATTCTTCTATGCAGTATCATTTGTATTATAGCAAACTTTCAGATAGTACTCTTATTGCTTTACCTAAAATACTCCTATATACCGCCGTAAGGAGCACCGCCTGAAGCACATTAATAAGCGTATAAAGCAGCACTCCACCCATTAAGCCATATCGTTGAATAAACAGGGCACAGAGGAGTATCAACAGACCATTCGTCGCAACTAACGTATAAAATTGGAACTTAAATCGTCGAATAATCGTTAAAATATTAATGAATATTGACACCAGTGCGTTAATGATACCCCCCGCAACAATGCACATCAGCGCTGGCTGATAGGCTGAGAAATCAACGCCAAAAACAAAATCAAGCAATGGAATACCAAGTAAATAAGCACCTAATAATATCCCGATGCCAATGCCAATTGTTATAAAAATGAGTTTATTAACCATTCTATTAAATAAGAGGTACTTACCATCTTTATACAAGGTTGAAAGCTCAACAACTTTCGGTTGCAGTACAAACGTCATAACTAATGTAATAAGCGTTATTGGCATTGCAAGTATACCAAAATAACCTATTTGTTCCGAATGATATAAGTCGATAAAATACCGTGGAATATTAAGTGACAAGATGGTTAAAAAAATAACTGCAAACACTGGCGATGTACGTCTCAAGATAGTCGTCGTGCTTCTTGTTAAATGGGGCACTTCCCAAGATTCAAAGCCAATTTCGTCATGTTTTCCAGCTAAGCGAATGTCATAAAATAGCGCAAAAAGAACATTTACCACAATGAGGCTCACGGAGCTCAAAAATACATTTTTTGTCACTATATCAATAACAGCAAACGATATAAATCCTGTTATCGCTTTATACGCCAATGACTTTCCAGCTATATATAGCCTATCGTTCACCTGCAATATGCCGTGAACAGCATCGGCGATTGACTCTATCGCCTTAAATACTACCAATGCCAATATAATGCTCGTTTTCTCTGGTCCATAGTGATTAAGTACGGCAAACAGAAAAGCACCTATTGTTATAAGAATACTAAGTACAAGGCGCGCCATAATATAACTACGATGAGGAAATTCTCGCTTCACATCCGAAACCTGGTAAGTCCGACCGCCCCATATTCCAATAATCCAGAAGATTACCGCTACTGAAAATGCAAAAGAAAAAATACCCGAATCATAAATGCCATTTATCCGTGTTACCACGACAAGAAGCAGCGGTGAAATCGCGTTTTGTAAAAATACACCGAGTGTATTCCAGATGTAATCTTTTTTACTATTGTTCTGCACTAGGTATAACTATAGCAATGGGTGCGTAGTTAAGAAAGTTTTCCGTTTTTTTTCTAAGCATTACATGCATCCTGTATACTGATTATGTAACTAATTAGAAGCAAGGCTACCTTCATTTTTCACTCCCATGCAACAGATTAAAGTACTTCTCAAAACACACAAAATACTTTTGTTCCCAGCCGTACTGCTTCTTTTGCTTCTTTGCCTTACGGCGCTACGCATTAGCGGCACTTCTATCGGCATTTATCATCAATATCTATATGGTGACACCTCGCGTGACCCTAACCTTCTCTTTGGTCACCCACAATCAATTCGCTCGGATGAGTGGCTTGTTAATACGCAAATTACTATTTCTCAATCGCAACATAATTTTCCGCTTATTAACCCCGGATTTACCGACGGTAAAGACATGAGCGTTACGTTTGATGTTCCTTATCGAGAATGGTCGGTATTATTTAAGCCCCAGCTACTCTCATTTTTTGTTTTACCGCTTGAATTTGCGTTTGCGTTTAAGTGGTGGTTTATGCTGTTCGCACTTTTAGTGAGCGCCTACTTCTTCGTGCTTAAACTGCTACCAGGCAAAATAACTTTAGCTATATTCACTTCAATCATAATAGGCTGCAGTCCTTTTGTGTTCTGGTGGTACCAAACCGATATTATGGCGTACGGCTTTCTTATTATGCTTGCTAGCATGAGTATCATTGATAGGACTAGGCTACGCTTCTTCAGACGGACACTCAGTCAAAAGGTTTCAATTATTTTAAAAACCGTCACACTTTCTTATCTGTTAATCGCTTTCGCATTCACTCTCTATCCGCCGTTTCAAATACCTGTCGCATTGATTGTGTTCGCTTTTCTTTTAGGATATTTCATACAGCAGCGAAAAGGTAAGCTCAAAAAATACCTTACTCGCGCCGCACTTCCTTTTATTGTCGCTCTAGGAATTACAGGAGCAGCCTGCGGAACGTTTATTGCAGTACACTCCGATGCGGTCAAAACCATAGCCAGCACCGTCTACCCAGGAAAACGTAGTGTCAATGCGGGTGGCTATGACATCAAAAAACTTCTCGTCACCTACTTGCAACCACAATTACAGCGAGGCGAACGTGGTGCAAAATACGACCTTAACCAAAGTGAATCATCAAACTTCATCGTCCTTCCACTCTTTTTTATAGCGCCTGCGTTCGCTCTTCTGGTATGGATTCGAAGGAAAGAGGGGGTACTTGACTGGACACTTGTAACTCTCCTATCTTGTCTCGGTCTGTTTGCTCTTCATTTGCTCATTCCCCAGGCCACCCCGCTCACTAAACTTTTCCTATTGAGCTACGTTCCGCAAAGTAGACTTATTATTGGGCTTGGGTTTATTGCTGTTATTTTACTCACATACATGATTCATCTTGTCGTTCGACACAAGCTCATATTCACTAGAAAAGCCATTTTGGTGCTTAGCGCCTACTCCTTTGCCTTCTTTCTTCTCATGGTATGGGCAGGCTTCGAGACAGCCAATCAATACCCTGACTTCATTTCAAGCAAAAAACTCGTCATAGTGCTTGCAGCTATACTCGCCTCGGGCCTTTTCCTGGTTATTATCAACAGGTTACGAGCTGGTCTTTTTATCCTTGCCGCTTTCTCGATTGGTAGTATTATCTTAGTCAATCCTTTCTATGTTGGACTAGGGCCATTCTACAATAGTCAGGTAAGCAGCAAGATAGAATCGCTTTCAAAAGAAAACGACACATGGGCGGCCGCTAATAATATTGTTATCGAAAATCTGCCGCAAATAAGTGATCGACGAGCCATTACAGGCGTTGTCGGGTATCCAAGCAACGTCTTCTGGAAGGCTAATTCTGGGATGAGCAACGACTTTGTGTATAATCGTTATGCACACGTTTTCATGACTTCTAACGATGCCGACTCGCTCCTACTCCTTGGACCTGACCTTTTTGCAGTATCTGCTGGCTGCGAGAGAAAGATTAACAGTCAGATCAATTATATTGTTAGTACCGCACCGCTATCAGGCACCTGTGACCATCTGGTTGATACGCTAACGTACCCTCAAATGACTTTCTATTTCTATCAAGTAATTCCTTAAAAACCTTTATTTATTAAGAAATTCATATTACAATATAGGATGAAAGCATAAACAATATAGGTGCTCGTTATCATGCGAATAAAAACAAGAAAAACATCAAAAAAACTCTTTATCATCGGGATTATTGTAGGGATTCTCCTGCTTTTAGGTGGTGCGACTGCATACTTCTATAAAACACATAGCAATCTATTCGGCTGGCAGCCATTTCCCGAACCCACCACTTCAGGTATAAATTACAATAAACCCACCGAAGATCAAACCAAGGCAGGTGATGCGGCAAAACAAAATACAGCCACACAAGGTACCTTCAAACCCACTACAGGTTCAGGAAGTGATCAACCACCCACGCCAACACCTCAACCAAATGGAAAAAGCACCGTAAACGTCATTATTACAGCCGCTAACCAAAACGGCTCGCTCTTACAAATTCGATCACTCATCTCAACCGTTACCAATTCAGGCACTTGTACACTCACCCTCACTAGGCAAGGCGGAACGGTTACAAAAACAGCCGCTATTCAAGCACAATCAACTACTTCAACCTGCCAAGGTTTTGACATATCAACAAGTGAAGTAACATCAGGGGTATGGCAACTATCACTTCACTTCGAAAATAGTACACTTGTGGGCGGCGCCTCACAAACGGTAACGGTACAATAACATGAAACGATCTACTCTTACAGCACGAAAACCTTCGGGTTTATTGTACCACTTTCTCTTCTTGCTCGTCGTCGGCATTTCTATTGCTGGAGTATTCAGTGTCGCCATGACAGCACATGCCGCACCAATTACCAACTTCAATCCTGGTCGTATTATTGACGATGATATATTTGCGCTTAGCAATTCAATGGGAATCAGCAATATTCAGGCATTCCTGAATAGTAAGGTGCAAAGCTGCGATACATGGGGAACGCAGACTTCAGAGTTTGGAGGTGGCACCCGGGCGCAATGGGCTGCCGCACATGGCTACTCTGCTCCGTTCACCTGCCTTCGTGATTATAGCGAAAATGGACTAAGCTCGGCGCAGATTATTTTCAATGCAGCTCAGCAATATGGCATCAATCCCCAAGTACTCATCGTTCTTCTTCAAAAAGAACAAGGTCTCGTAACAGACACCTGGCCAATAAGCACTCAATACCGCAGTGCAACTGGCTATGGCTGTCCCGATAACTCAGTTTGCGACTCACAGTACTACGGGCTTACTAACCAAGTTAATTGGTCAGCCAAAATGTTTCGAGCTATCTTGAACGCTAGCCCTACGTGGTACACCCCTTATATTATGGGCAATAACTACATTCGGTGGAATCCGAATGCGTCTTGCGGAGGCAGTACTGTTAACATCACCACTCGCGCCACGCAAGCACTCTATAACTACACGCCGTATCAGCCCAACCAGGCTGCTCTGAATGCAGGCTACGCGAATGGCGACAGTTGCAGCTCATATGGCAATCGCAACTTTTTCCTTTACTTCACGGATTGGTTTGGCAGTACTTATGGAAACTCTTACTACACTTGTAGGTACGGCAGCAACATTCCCGGAGTAGCATCAGGCGAGAAACTTCTTTCTAACAATTTCTCAACATTATCTCTAGTTGTCTCCAATAATACAAGCACTGCTTGCGCCGAGGTACACACTTGGGCTTCAAATACTCAGCTACAGATCTGGTCACAGCACACTGGCACCAACTCTTATACTTTCGATCCTGCATATAGCACAATCATATCTGATAAAGTTGGGGGCGGCGCCACTAGATTTGATAAGGTTGACTATAGAAACACTAACAGCGGTCACCTTGAAGTGCACGGCTGGGATGCTTCAGAACAGCAATGGATAAGCCATGTAGCAACCGTTTCGGGACCACTCGACCCAACGACATCAGATGTCGTTGCCGCCGATACCAACGGTGATGGCGTTAGCGAGTTATACATTGTAAATTATGCTAATACGGGCAGTGGCATGGTTGAAATTCATGGTCTTTCGCCCAATCTCCAGCAATGGACACGTCACACTGCTACTAACCTGCCCGCCATTGATCCAACTAAAGGCAAGGTCATTGCGGCTGATGTGAATGGTGACGGAAAGGATGAGTTTGTATACATAAAATATGGTGATGCGCAAAGTGGTCGTGTTGAGGTGCACGTATGGGCACCTGACCTCCAGCAATGGACACGTCACACTGCTACCAACCTGCCCTCAGCTGGCTTTAATAGGCTTACCGATGACATTATTAGTGGCAATGCTGGTAATGGACCAAACGAACTCCTGTATGTTAAATATGCAGGCACGCAAAGTGGTCGAGTTGAGGTTCATGGCTGGACTGGCGACGAACAACAATGGCTCAGCCATATTGCCACGAGCGCCGGATCATTCTAAGAAAAGTTTTGCCTAATAAAAAATCGCTGCGTCTCACAGCGATTTTTCAAAGTTATTACGCTATTGCGGAAGCCTATATCCGGGGCCAAACTGCTCAAAGCAATCGTTGTAGTAAGGGTCGCGTTTTAGATATTTTATCCAACGTTTTTTCATTAATGCTTTTGCTTCATTAAACTCTTTTTTATCACGATTGTTTGACTCCATCTTTCCAACGCTAATTGACTCAAAATGGAAAAGCTCCACAAACGGATTATATACGTTTCTATATCCTTTATCGAGCAGCTTCAAACATAGATCCACATCGTTGTAGGTAACGCGAAGCTCTGTATCAAACCCACCTACTTCGTCGAATTTCTTACGTGACACCATAGAGCAGGCAGCGGTAACGGCAGCGGTATTGCGAACATTGGCAATATAGATATAGCTAAAAATGTCCAGCGTCGGCTCTTGGCCATAAAAAGGGTGGAAGGCGATATCACGCTCGCTTAACACTACTCCAGCATGCTGGATAGTCTCATTTGGAAAGTAGAGCTTTGCACCTACCATACCAATACCTGGCCTCTGAGCATGCTCTAGTAAACCCTGAATCCAATCAGGACTGATCACCTCTGTATCGTTATTAAGAAAAAGGAGATATTCGCCTTTAGACTTCTCCGCACCCAGATTACACGCACCAGAAAAATTAAAAGCTTTTTTCCAGCGAACAATGCTTATCTCAGGATTATTAGCTAATGTCTTTGTATAATACGCTTCAACCTCAGGATCAGTACTACCTGTATCCACAACAACTACTTCAAAATAAGGATATGATGTATTCTCAATAACAGAATCAACGCAACGCTTAATGAACTTCAGGTTGTTTTTCGTTGGGATAACAATTGAAACGAGTGGAGTGTCTTTAATGACGTATCGGGTACGCCAAAAACCGAGGGCGGGATGCGCTTCAACATAGGCGTTTATACCGCGCGCAGCCACGTTGTGTCGGAGCACCTTCTTTTGGTTAATATATGCATACGGCTTACTGTCGGCCGTCTGAGCCGTAGAAGTAGGCGACTTACGCCATGTATAGATAATTTTTGGAATATGATAAATCTTATCTGTTTGAGCAGTGATGCGCAAAAATAGATCCCAGTCCTGGGCACCCTGCGTTCCAGGCGTAAAGCCTCTCACCTTTTTCATTATTTTGGCATTTATTGTGGCAAAGTGCGTAATATAATTGCATGAATTAAGGAAATCAGGACTCCAATCCGGCTTAAAGAACGGTTCTACGTGGACGGCGTCATCCTCTAATTTATCTTCGTCAGAATAGATAAGATCAGCATCAGGTCGCTCATTAAGCATCGACACCGTTTCAAAAAGAGCGTTCGGCAAGAGAAGGTCGTCATGATCAAGAAGCGAAATGTATTCACCCTTCGCCATAGAAAGAGCGATGTTAGATGATACGGCAATATGACCATTGGTTTCATTGAATGTCGCACGAATATTTTTGTGTTTTTTTACATATTCTTTAATGACATCTTTTGTTGCCTGATCTGGTGAAGCATCGTCAGAGATGCAAAGCTCCCAGTTGGTATATGTTTGAGCAATGACCGAATCAAGACACTCACGAAGATGCTGAGGATCGGTATTATATGTGGGCACAAGTACACTAATGAGCGGACGAACGGCAAACACTTTAGCCATGTTTCTTTGAGTATCTAGCTCAGCATCAGTGAGCCTTTGTTTCTCAAACCATTCAATATACCTTTCACGACGCTGTATATTCACGCGTCGACGCTGCGCTGCAAATTTGATAGTTTTACGTGCATAGCGGGGATTCGCAACTGCTTTCAACCCCATCTTAATAATCTTTTTTGCTTTATTTGCCATTCTCTTACTCCTCGGTTATTTCAACATTAGGGGAAAATTATATATTCCACGTGCCGTCAAGCCGCATTGGTCCATCAAGCGCCGGGTCATACCCTTCAATAAGAAAGGTGGCGGCACGTGGCTCTTGCTTTATAAGCCTATCGTCTTCTTTACGATGAAGCGTTAGGCAGACATCAAAACGTCCACTATTAAAGTTAACGAGGGATTGTTTAAAACGAAATTTCTTAACTGGACCATTTATATTGTCGTTACCTTTCAAATACTTCGTATTTGAATCAGCAAAAACAATTCCTCCAAATATCAACGACAGATTGATAAAGTAGATATCGTCTTTGGGGGGCGTATAACTTACTTCGATCTCAAGAACGTCGTCGCGCTTAAAGCGTTTCTTGTTTAGTTTAGCCTTTAAGTTAGTAGGAATTTCTTCTTTTGTGGTAGAATCAACGACCTTTTCTATATTTTCTTCCGTATAGAGATCGGCAACTTCCTCAGGTGTGCCGATAAGTTCGATATTGCCATCCTTAATGATCATAGCCCGATCACAAAACCGCTTTACTGCACCCATATCATGCGTCACAATAATAATTGTACGCCTCTCTCGTTTAAGTCGCTCGAAGTAGTCGAAGCATTTCTGTTGGAAAGCCGCATCGCCGACCGCCAATACTTCATCGAGCAATAGAACATCACCTCTTGCCTGGATGGCGATAGAAAATGCCAAACGTACCTGCATACCACTGGAGTAATTCTTGAGACGTTCTTCCATAAAGTCACCGAGTTCTGCAAAATTGATGATCTCATCATACATTGCCGCCACTTCTTTATGGCTAAAGCCAAGCAATGCCCCATTTAAATACACATTCTCGCGACCTGTTAACTCTGGATTAAACCCAACACCCAGTTCAATAAATGGCACTAACGAACCCTCAACGTGCACCGAACCATGAGCTGGTGTATAAATACCAGCAAGCGTTTTTAAAAGAGTACTCTTTCCGCTTCCATTTTTGCCAACAATACCAAAAAACTCGCCTTTTTTGACTTCGAAAGAAATATCCCTTAGGGGTGTAAATTCTCTATACCCTTTTCGCCCTTTTAGGCCATTAATAAGTTTTTGCTTTATACCATTACTGCCTTCGAGTGGAATACGAAAAGACTTCGTAACGTTATTGACGGTGACGACGGCATTTTTTGATGACTGACTCATACTATATGCTCTCCGCAAAGTACTTGGAATGCTTTTTAAAATAGAGTGTACCCGTAGCAAATATGGCTAAAACAATAGCTAGCGGAATAAACACCAGCCATGGGCTACTAAATAAATTATTTATTGTCACCGACTCTCGCGTAATCAGCACGTACCGCGCATCTTGAATTGCTTGAGCAACAGGGTTGAGCATAATGAGCTTAGCTATAGTATCACTCTTTTGAATTGCTACTGATAAAGGATAGATGATGGGTGTCGCATAAAAGGCCGCCTGCATAATAATTTCCCAAATATGACCCGTATCTCTGAATTTTACATTCAGCGCAGAGAGGAAGAATGCGAGACCAAGTGCCAATATGTAAATTTCAATGATATAAAGTGGGAATAAGGCAGCATCTGCATGGAGTGTTACACCGTTTACCACCATGAGAATAGCTACGATAATTAAGTTGAGTCCAAGATTGATGAGTGCTGAAATTGTCGTCGAGAGCACAATAATATATTTTGGAAAACTAATCTTCCGTATAAGATCACCTCGACTTATGATAGACGCCATTCCTTGATTTGTTGCTTCAGAAAAGAACGTCCACAGCACGATACCAAGCAAGAGATATACCGAATAATGTTCGACCGATCCAAGCTTCACCAACACGCCAAATACCACATACATAATAGCAAAAAGAAAAAGTGGTTTTAAAAGTGACCACAGATACCCTAATACCGATCCCTGATAACGAAGCTTAAAATCAGTAATAACCAACTCACGTAATAAGATACGGTTTTTGCGACTAAGAATATTTGAGATTTTCATATTATCTTCAAACATTATAAGATATAAAAAGCATTATGAATAGAGTTGCCGTTGTTGTATTAAATTATAAAGGGATAGATGATACTATTGCCTGTCTTGCTTCGCTCAAAAAACAAACCTATCAAGACTTTACGATTATTGCCGTTGAAAATGGGTCACATGACGGTTCGGTAGAAACGTTTAAACAGCTTGAAAAACAATACGGCGAAAAACTACAGACCCTCTATACCCAAGAGAATCTCGGCTTTGATGGAGGCGTCAACACGGGCATCACATGGGCGCTCAAACGCGATTTTGAAAGCATTGTCCTTTTTAATAACGACGCTATTGCTGATAAAAAATGGCTTGAGATACTTGTAAAAACGACTGAAGAGCAAAAAGAGGCGGGTATTATTACTGGTCTGTTGCTTCATCAAGATGGTAAAACCATCGATAGTACTGGCGATTGGTTTTCAACCTGGGGTTTACCTTTCCCACGCAATCGCAACGATCCGGCTAGTAGTGCACCGGCATCAGAATTTGTGTTTGGTGCAAGCGCTGGCGCTAGTTTATACAAGGCTAAAATGCTTCGGGAGATTGGCATTTTTGACAACGATTTCTTTGCCTACTATGAAGATGCTGATATCAGCTTTCGCGCCCAGCTCGCTGGCTGGAAAGTATACTACGAATCTCGTGCAATCGCCTATCATCAGCAAGGTGCCACCAGCAAACGCATGGTTTCCGGCTTTACCGTCAATCAAACGTTTAAAAATCTGCCTCTTCTTTTTACCAAAAATGTTCCACGTGGCCTATTGTTTTCCATCGGTATTCGTTTCTGGTTTGCTTATTTTCTCATGCTTGGCCACGCGATAAAAAAAGGTAGCGGCAAGGCAGCACTCAAAGGCTATTTTCAGAGTATAAGGCTATTTTGGAAAAGTGCCCTACCGGCACGCTGGTATATTCAGGCTCATAAAAAAGTGTCTACAGCCTACATCAAATCCATGCTTTGGCCTGATCTTCCGCCCGATCAAACCGGCCTGCGCAAGCTGCGCCGCCTTTTTACAGGAAAATAATGAAACTACTCGAATACGAAGCAAAGCACATCCTTGACTCTTTTCACCTTCCCGTGCCAAAAGGAATACTCGTAACGGCTCGCGATACGCCTTCGATGTCACCTCCTATTGTTTTAAAATCTCAGGTGCCTGTAGGTGGTCGTAGTAAGGCTGGCGGAGTTGTCGTCATTGAAGAGGTAGCTCAGTTGCAACCAACTATCAATACACTCCTTTCGCTCAATATCAAAGGCCACGTCGCCACAACGCTCCTGGCCGAAGAGAAACTCGCCATCGCGCACGAACTATATATCTCGCTTACTATTGATCGTGGCTGTTCAGCTGTTCGTTTGACGGCTCATACTAACGGCGGCATCGAAGTTGAAAGTAGTGAAGACTTTTTCACAACAATTATCACACATGAAACGATTCGTTCATGTACGAAGCAGCTAGCGAGTTATTTCGGCTTTCCATCAACTCTCGTTCTCCCCTTTGTTACCCATCTTTATGATACGTTTGTAAAAAGCGACGCCACCCTCCTAGAAATCAATCCGCTGATCTACACCAAAGGTGGCCAGCTCGTATGTGGTGATTGTAAGATGGAGCTTGATGACGCAGCTGCATTTCGTCATCCCGATTGGAAATTCGAAGACACACCATCCAACACAAACTTTGTGACGCTAAACCCTGAAGGTAGGGTCGCCACCATCGCAAACGGCGCCGGGCTTGCCATGGCGACAGTTGACGCCGTGGCGGACGCCGGCCTCACTCCTGCCAATTTTCTCGATATTGGGGGTGGCGCTTCAACTAAAACTATCCTGGCAGCATTTCGGCAAATTATGACGTTTCCACACATTGAAGCCATCGTTATTAACATTTTTGCTGGCATTACTCGTTGCGACGAAGTAGCGCGGGCTATTATTGCCGCGCGTCAGCAAATTGCTCACCTTCCTCCCCTCTCTATTCGCTTGGCCGGCACCAACTTCGAAGAAGCCGTCCAGTTACTCGCAGCTGAATTGATTCCCACACTGGCTACACTTGAAGAATGTCTCGTCGCAGCTAAGGAGAACATTCGTGCATAAAAAACTACTTTCTGCTAAGAACGTCATCGTACAAGGCATCACCGGGAGTCACGGCGCTTTTCACACCGCAGCGATGCGCGCTAGCGGAACACATATTGTAGCTGGTACTTCTCCCAGCAAAGCCGGCCAAACAGTCGACGGTGTACCGGTATATGCGACCATTGCCGATACCCAAAAAGAACACACTGTTCATGCCAGCGTCATATTCGTGCCAGCCGCTTCTGCAAAAGATGCTCTGTTCGAGGCTATTCAAGCCAACATTCCTCTTATTGTATGCATTACCGAAGGCGTACCTGTGCACGACATGCTCGAAGTAGTCGAGACGGCCAAGCGGCGGGGCGTCACTATTATCGGACCAAATTGCCCGGGCATTTTGTTACCTGGAATTATTAAGCTAGGTATCATCCCGACCACTATGGGACTACCGGGCAATATCGCCATCGTCAGTCGCTCAGGTACACTCACCTACGAGGCAGCGGCCGGTCTCACTGCAAAAGGGATTGGGCAAGCATATATCGTTGGCATCGGTGGTGACCGCGTACGCGGGACAGGGTTTGTCGACTGCTTAAAAATGTTCGAAAATGATGAAACCGTTTCCTCCATCGTACTTATTGGTGAAATTGGTGGCAGCGACGAGCAGGAAGCCGCGGATTATATTGCTACATACGTTACCAAGCCCGTCTACGCCTACGTTGCTGGTCACCTGGCGCCGGTTGGCATTCAGCTTGGCCACGCTGGAGCTATTTTAAGTGGTGGTAGCGAATCGGCCACAGCAAAAACAGCAGCACTAAAGCGGGCTGGAGCGCATGTCTTTACAAGCATTACTGAGCTTGTTCAAGCTATAAAATGATATAATAACAGCACATGACACAACGCAAAAAAATCAGCATACTCATTCCCGCTTACAACGAGCACGAGGTACTTCGTCATTTATACGAACGACTAAACAAACTGGCAGGTGAAACGCCGGGCTATGATTTCGAATTTCTATTTGTTAACGACGGCAGTCGTGACAATACCCTCGAACTTATCCAAACCTATGCTGAAGAGGACCATCGTATTGCTTACGTCAATCTGTCACGCAACTTCGGTAAAGAAATCGCTATGATTGCCGGGCTCGACCACGTCACCGGTGATGCGACAGTCATCATTGATGCCGATCTACAAGACCCACCAGAACTAATACCAGAAATGATTACATACTGGGAAAAAGGCTACGACGACGTATATGCACGCCGTAAATCACGAGCAGGCGAAAGCTGGCTAAAGAAAATGACCTCGGCCGTCTTTTACCAATTACTCCAAAAATCAACCAATATTCCCCTTCAACGCGACACTGGCGATTTTCGCCTGCTCGATAAGCGCTGCGTTGAAGCCCTGCGACAATTCCGCGAATCGCAGCGATACGGCAAGGGAATGTTCAGTTGGATTGGCTACAAAAAGAAAGAGATACTATACGATCGTGACCCACGGGCCGCCGGCGTAACAAAATGGAACTACCCAAAGCTCGCCAACCTGGCTATAGATGGTATTACCTCGTTTACAACGGCACCTCTACGCATTTCATCAGTGTTGGGGTTACTCGTGTCGTTCGTGGCATTTATATACATACTCTATCTAGTCGTTCGCACTATGCTGCATGGCAGTGATCTTGCCGGCTACCCCTCCATGATGGCCGTCATCCTTTTCCTCGGCGGCGTGCAGCTGCTTTCCCTTGGTATTATCGGCGAATACATTGGTCGCATTTTTAACGAAACTAAGCGCCGGCCGCTTTATTTAGTAGAAAGTCACCATGAAAGTAAACGTCAGAGATAAAGAACAAAAAATGCGTTTCGTCGCTGTAGGTGGCGTGAATACTGTTATTGATTTTAGCCTACTATTTATATTGAAAAGCCTCGGGCTGCCTGCAATCTCAGCCAATCTTATCTCTACCACCACAGCGTTTTGCTTTAGTTTTTTTGCCAATAAAAAGTATACGTTCAAGACCACTGATACCAACATAAAGCGCGAGATAGTACTGTTTGTCGTGGTAACATTATTCGGTCTTTGGGTATTGCAAACGATTGTTATTGCTATCGTCACTATGCTTCTCTCGAGTGTCCATTTATCTAGTAACGCAGCCCTCTTTATCGCAAAAGTAATAGCCACGATGGTATCACTCGTATGGAATTATATACTTTATTCACGGGTTGTATTTAAGAAAAAAGATGCTGAGCTGGAGTTATAAATGCACATTGCTATTGACGCTCGTATTATCAATTCCTCTACTGGCCGTTATGTAGAACGGCTGGTACATTATCTGCAAGAAATAGATACCAAAAATCACTACACGATACTCGTTCCTCCGAAGGACAAAGATTTTTTTGTTCCCACTAATAAAAACTTTACGGTACAAACTATCGATATCCCCAATTATTCATTAGCAGAACAAACCAAGTTTAAAACGTTCCTCGATCAACTCGCGCCAGACTTAGTCCATTTTTGTATGCCTCAACAGCCCGTCTTATACAAAGGCAAGCACGTGACAACTGTTCACGATCTTATTCTTCTAAATACTTATAATTCCGATAAAAATTGGCTCATTTTTCATATAAAACAACTCATCGGCCGGTTTGTTTTCAAGCGAATAGCCGTCACAAATGAACATATCATCGTACCAACTAACTATGTAAAAGATGCTTACATGCGTTTTTCGGGTATCTCAGAAAAGAAAGTAACGGTAACATATGAGGCCGCCGACGTATCCATCGACTCTCTCAAGCCATATCAGCATCCTTTCAAACAATTCATTCTCTATGTCGGGCAGCAAAGTGATTATAAAAACATTCGCAGACTTGGTGATGCGCATCAAAAATTACTTGAAAGCCACCCCGACCTCGGCCTTATATTAGTAGGCAAAAAAACAGCGGCTCACTTAAAAAATGAGGCGTATTTTATTGAAAAAGAATACAAAAATATCCTGTTTACCGATTTTATCTCAGATGCAGAGCGTGACTGGCTGTATACGCAGTGCGCCACCTATGTTTTCCCATCCCTTATGGAAGGTTTCGGCCTTCCCGGCCTTGAGGCCATGAGCTACGGCGCACCAGTTGCCAGCAGTAACGCCACCTGCCTCCCGGAAGTGTACGGGGATGCCGCGCATTACTTCAACCCCATTGACGCTGACGATATTGCGCGCGCTATAAATGATATCATTTCCGATACAACCTTACGAAATCTACTTGTCAAAAAAGGATATTCACAGGTTAAACGCTATGCTTGGGATAAAACAGCCAAAGAAACACATGCGATTTACATGAACGCATTAAATATTGACACCTAGGTCCAGTATTGACGATCCTCGTTAAGATAGCTACTATGATATTCTGTCAGTGCACACACGCCTTATACTACGGGAGTAATTGTGGACGACAAGATTCAAATTATGGCCGAGTCAGCCCTGCGGGCTCTTCTTGAATGGTATAACCTCAAGGGAGGGTTTTGCATCTACTTAGTCATCGATAGGGGTCAAGGTTATGGCATCGTACTCAGAAAAGAGGGTGAATTAAAAAGGGATCGTATTTCGTTTGAGACTAACCAGCAAGCTCGCATTCGCACTATTATCCTGGGAATGTTCTCCGTCAGGGACAAGGGAGCAAAACAGATCGACCAGATGCTGCGAGGACAAGGCACTGCAATGCTAGTCATTCGAAAAGGCGTTATCGAGCAAGCATATTTTCACGAAGGTGAACTCTGGCCATAATCGTACACGGGCACTGGCAGAAGCCAGTGCCCTTATTACATTGCTTTATTTCTTCACTCTACATTACAATTATAAAGTTCCCCATTACTATCGAAAGAGGAAAAATGGGTAGAGCAAAAGACGGCGACACTTACCGTTTCGTGCGAGAGCAGGTGCGTTATTTCTTGCTTCGATTTAGTAATAGCACTAAGGGTAACTTTCAAATTACGTTTTATGTTGGACCCGACTCGGATAACTATTCCTTCCTAGAGGTCGAAGACGGCAAAACTAAAGTGCATATCACCGTTGTTTTACCCAGCGGCAATCCGGAGAGCGCGTGGCGTGTGAGGGATCTTCTTGAAGAGATGTTTACAAGAGGAGGACAGTTTCCTGAAACCATCGAACACCAGATAGATAAGGTGACGGGCTATCGAAAAAATAAAATAACACTCATCCTAAAGAAGGGGGTCGTCGTTAACTCTTTCTATCAAGAGTAACCGATCAAGAACCGTCTCTTGCTCAACAGGCTGATAATCCATTTATCAGCCTTTTTCTAACTGGACTTTTGCACAATCACGATACGTCGGTCACGGCCTTCGCCTTCGGAAAAAGTACGGATGTCCTCGTATTCATCTGCTACCCGATGCACGATCCGACGATCGGCCGCGTTTAGGTTAGCAATGTACGAATCACCAGTTTGACGAACCCCTTCTATCCATGTACGAGCATCAGCCGCTACTTTATCGGCTCTTTGTTTTTTGTAGTCAGCAATATCTACATTCACTCGAGTGATTTGTGCTTCTTTATTACGGAGCGTCGTTGAAATCGTGTATTGGATGCTGCGAAGTGTTTCGGCGTTACGGCCAATCAGCAAGCTATTGAGTTCAGACGACGGCACGGCAAGTTCAATCACATCTTCGGTAAGTACTGCTTCAACGGCAACATTTACCCCGAAAAACGACAAAATGTCTTCAAGGTATTTTTTTGCGAATTCAACTGACTGCTGTGCATCCATTACTTTCTCCCCTTTTTAGAATCTTTCGCTTTAATACGAGTCACGGTAGCCGTCGTCGCAGCCTTTTCACGTGCCTTGGCAGTTGCCTTTTTGGGTGGAGCGGTTGCAGGAGCCGTATCGGCAAGCTCTTCAAGCTCTTCTTCGTCTTTTCGCAGTAAATATGTTTGCTGACCAACCGCCACGAGGTTTGAGACAGCGTAGTACAGTGCCAGCGCACCCGGCACGTTAAGCATGATAAATAGCATAAAGAAGGGAAGCACCATGACCATTTTACTCATTACAATGCTATTTAGTTCTGACTGATCAGCCGATTTGCCGTTACCCGCTTCAGCCATCACGTCACGAAGACGTTTCTTGCTCCCAGTTTGTGGCATAGTTTGCTTGCTCATAAAGTACTGCGTGGCTGCAGCGACGACCGCGAGGAGCACCAAAACAATATCAACACCATGGTTGGAAAACGCCGTTTTCGTCAGATCTACAATACCAAAAAGTTTTTCATGGAACTGGTCCGGATGAGCAATCAGCTCTTTAACTGGTTCCAACCCCTTCATAAACCCATACGTATATTGATCGATCTGGTTGCGGTGTTCGATAAAAATACGAATCACGCTATAAAGTGCAATAAAAATTGGTAGTTGGATAATCAAAATACCGATTGAGCGAAACGGGCTGACACCGTGTTTTTTATACAGCTCCAGCATTTGCATGCTCTCGGCCTGCTTGTTTCCCTTGGCTCGCTTCTTAATGCGCGCTAACTCGGGTTGCAATTTTTTCATAGCCCGCGTTTGATGCAGCTGCTTCTTTACCAGCGGAAAAAGCGCAAAACGCACCAGTATCGTAAAGATAATCAGGCTAACGCCAAAATCACCGCCCGGAATGATACTATAGAGGCCAATCAATAAGTTAAATATTGGCTGCACAATCAAAACATCAAAAATATTCACTCTTAAAACTCCAGAAATCTATTTGTTTTCTAGTATATCATTTTTGTTGTTTTATTTATAGAGACCAGCCTGCGTGAACAAATCTTGCATTACCTGCACCAGTTCTTCATGCGGGAGCGAGATTAGTTCGCTTGAAAATACCATGACGGCAACATCGTGCGGTGCTTTTATGCGGGGCAATTCATGACGCACTATTTCGTACAGCCGCCTCCGAATTCGATTGCGGCCAACAGCACTTTTGTGTACTTTTTTACTGACAACCACGGCAAAACGTGAATGTTTGCGGTGGGGATTGCTGACATACTTAATAGTAACCAGGTGCGAACGAATGGCTCGACCATTCCTGTACACATAGCGTAAACTGCCATGACCATGAAATCGATGTGTTACTGATAGCATAAAGTGTTTTCATTATACCGTACAAATAAAAATACGCTCATCTATTCGCGAGCGTATTTTAGCTACATTACACAGTCAGTCGAGCGCGACCTTTAGCACGACGACGCTTAATCACAGCGCGGCCGGCTTTAGTAGCAACACGAGCACGAAAGCCGTGCGTGCGTGCGCGATGGCGTGTGTGTGGTTGATGGGTTCGTTTTGGCATATCTTTGATATTGTACCCTACTTACCAGAGCATGACAAGGGTTGCTTCTGCCTCTTACATCTAGAAACCGCTTTTCGCCATTTTTGACTCATCAGCATAAATATACATTTATGGAGCGGCGTCGTAATAATTAAAAGAGATGCGATCATGGGTGGTAGCAATGAAAGGGCATAGCTACCACCCCATCTTTGACGTATACCTAAGACACGATCATACGCCGGAGAATTGCGGGGAGATGACGGAGGGTGTTGGGACCACTAGATTCGCCGATTGTCATCACCGATCGCTCGATCAATCCATCGATGAGATCCTGACGCGCCGACGATGCCACAGCGTCCGATCCCGTCAAATGCCAGACGATTCCCGTAACGCGGTTAGTCGAACGACGCTCAACGTACAGCATCACTGCTTTAGCGGGGTCAAACGCCGCCAGCGCAAACTGGACGTACGCCAGAATAGCCTCCTCACCCGCGGAAAATTCAATCCTCACAACCTCCTGCTTTCTGAAGCTGTAAAAGTTTGCAGAAATTGTCATTTTCTCTTCAACTCTCGTAATCCTTACGAGCATTCCTGATGGAATTTTTATATTATGGGGTAATAATATAATAAACTCAATGCATCTCTCATTATCTACAAACAAGACGTCCACAGATTTACGTAGTTTTTCCACACATTTACAGATGAACGTCGTTGTTGTGGATAAGTGACACCCCTATTTGAGCTCCCTTCATTGTTGTATATTGCACGGTTGTGGAAAACTCTCACCCCTTGTATAGTAGAAAACACCGCAACTTGAGGGTAGAGAGGGATAAAAAAGGTATGCAACACGCATTGTGGCAAAGCGTTTTAGGTGAAATTGAACTCTCTATTTCGCATGCAGCCTTTACTACCTGGTTTAAAAATACCGAGCTTATCGACAACTCTGGCAACGAAATAACTATTGCTGTTCCGAATATCTTTGCCAAACGTCAGTTTGAAGTAAAATTCAACGATCAAATCAAGTCAGTACTTGAGAAAAACGGCGTGTCGCCCCAGCGTATTAATTATACTGTAAAAACGACCGGCAAAAAAACCGTTAGCCGCGAGACAACTGCCACTTCTTCAGCTGTAGACGAACTTATTGCGCCGCTCCCCCGCGGTGAACGAACGGGATCGTTATCGGCGGCGGTGAGTACCAACGGTCTAAACCCCCGTTATACATTCTCCAACTTTATTGTTGGATCGAGTAACGACCTTGCCTACACTGCCTGTCAGGCCGTCGCTGTTAATCCGGGCACCAAGTACAACCCGCTCTTTTTATATGGTGGCGTAGGCCTTGGTAAAACACATCTTATGCAAGCAGTTGGTAACGAAATTGCCCGCACACAACCTGAGTCGCGTATTCTCTACATTAGTTCAGAAACGTTCGTAAAGGAATTCCTCGATAATGTACGTTTTAAGAAAAAGGGCTTTTCCGATAAGTACCGTAACGTCGACGTCTTGATTATTGATGACATGCAGTTTATCGCCGGAAAGCAAGCTACCCAGGAAGAGTTCTTTCATACCTTTAATGCGCTCCACCAGACTAACAAGCAAATTATTATCAGCAGCGACAAGCCCCCAAAAAGTATCCCCACGCTCACCGAGCGTCTTCGTAGTCGTTTTGAATGGGGTATGGCTATCGACATTCAGATGCCCGATTTTGAAACTCGTTGCGCCATTCTAGAAACGAAAGCATCTCTTTCTGGCGTCGAACTGGCTCGTGATACAGTGGAATACCTGGCAAGTAATATCAAAACTAACATCCGCGAACTTGAAGGTGCCTTAAACCAACTGCTCGCTTACGCTGAAATGCGTGGTATTACCCCTGATATTTCTACCGCCGAGGGGCTTATCGGTAACGTTCGCCACTCACGCCCGCAACATGTCACCGCCAAGCAAATCATTGACAAAACTGCCAGGCATTTCCAGATTGAAACTAAAGAAATCTGTAGTGCCAAACGCGATAAACACATCGTCGTGCCGCGCCAGATTGCTATGTATCTTCTGCGCAGCGAACTGCACCTCAGTTTTCCAAAAATTGCCGGCGAGTTAGGACGAAAAGACCACACAACCGCCATTCACTCAGTGGAAAAAATCGAAAAAGCTATCAAACTCGACTTTCTTATTCGTGAGCAAGTAGCTGAAATCCGGGAGAAACTATATGCCTAGCTGGTGTGGAAAAGAGGCGGATAAGCTGCGGACAGATGCACGAACAACCATGGATGTGCTGTCCACAGGTTACGCACGAAGCCCAAGGTATATGTTCGGCGTACGTGCAAAAGGCCTGCTAGCGCACTCTTTGTTCACACCGAAATACACTGTCATTTCCCCAGCTAAAAAAGGCAGTCTACCTCTGAGTGAACACTATTTGTACCCAGTTTCCACAGCACCTATTAACTACTACAACCAATTAAAATTTTAAAGAAAGGTAATAACAATGGAACTCAGTGTCACACAAGAAAATCTCGCAAAAGCGCTCAGTAACGTTGGGCGCGTAGCTAGCAGTAAAGCCAGCCTCCCCATTCTGAGTAATATTCTCCTACGCACAGACGGCAATCGCCTACTCGTAGCGGCCACCAACTTAGAAATTGCTTCAACACAGTATGTAGGCGCAAAAATTATCACCCCGGGTTCAATGACGATTCCAGCACGGCTTGTTAGTGATTTCGTTAGTAGTTTACCAAAAGGCACTATCGATCTTAAGGCGACTGATACCCACCTCGCCATTTCCTCCGGCAGTTATAAATCCGTGATTAATGGCGTAGTAGCTGACGAGTTTCCCGAGCTGCCTACAATCGATGAGACGTCTTCAATACAATACAGTATTAGTACGGCGGACTTTAAGCAAGCGGTCGCGCAAACGATTATCACCAGCAGCAATGACAGCACGCGGCCAGTGCTTACCGGCGTCTACTGGCACTCATTTGATGGTAATTTATACCTTGCAGCTACTGATGGCTATCGCCTCTCGGAGCGTCGTCTGGTAGAAACAACCAGCGAAGTAGCGGCGATTATTCCAACTACAACGTTGCAAGAAGTACTACGAACACTGACCGACGATGTGACGGAAGTTGAGCTGTTGTTTGATGAGACACAGGTGCGTTTTCGGGTGGGAGAGGCGGAAATTATGAGCCGTTTGATCGATGGTAATTATCCTGACTATCGTCAGCTCATTCCGGCCACGTCAGAAACGGGTGTTACAATTGCTGCAACTGATTTTGTGCGTATTACCAAAATTGCTGGTTTATTCGCACGTGAATCTGGAGGCAGCGTCACGCTCACAGCAGATAAAGAAAAGCAGACACTTTCGATTCACTCGATCGCCTCAGAGCTTGGCGAAAACACCTCGAGCGCCTCGTGTGAAGTCTCAGAAGACGGTCAGGTGACGCTGAACTCGCGCTACGTCAGTGATGCGCTTTCGGTGATTGATGGCGATACGGTGATATTTCGATTTAGCGGTAAACTTTCGCCGTGCGTACTGACGACCAAGGCCGATGACGTGAACTATAAACATATTATTATGCCGCTAAAAAGCTAGGTATGAACACTATACATTCGCTTCGCGTTCAGCATATTCGAGCCCATAACGATTTTACGCTGACACTTTCGCCTAATGTCACGCTGGTAACGGGGCCAAATGGCAGCGGAAAGACATCACTGATCGAGGCGCTTTATATCGCACTTCAGGGGACCTCGTTTAAAGGCAGTGACAGCGAGGTACTGCGTCGGGATGCGTCGTGGTATCGGGTCGATATTGGCTATGATAACGGTTCGCAGCGCGTTGTGAAGTTTGACAGTACTAAACCAACCGGCCGCAAGCAATTTATTGTCGATGGCAAAACGCAGTATCGTCTCCTACCGCGCTACAGGTATCCAGTCGTACTATTTGAGCCGGATGATTTGCGCCTCCTGACCGGATCTCCAGCTCGTCGTCGGCAGTTTATCGATCGATTCATCAGCCAACTTGATATTCAGTATGGTGTAGCGCTTCGTCGTTACGAACGTGCCTTAAAGCAGCGTAACACGCTCTTAAAGCGCGCTCAGGTGCATGAGGACGATCTGTTTGCCTGGAATGTATCACTCAGTGAATACGGTGCGTATATTGTGGCGCAGCGTCAGAAATGTATTCAGGAACTGAACGAGCAACTTGGTCTCACCTACGAAACTATTGCTCACACAGGCGATGCCGTCGCGATTCGTTACTCGTTTTCGCAGCATACATCGCTGCAGCAACGGTTGCTCGCAGATCTACATGCGAGCAGTGAGAAGGATCGACTACTTGGTTTTACGTCGACCGGTCCCCATCGTCACGATGTTTTGTTCGATTTTAACGAGTCGCCTGCCCTATCAGTAGCATCTCGCGGTGAAACGCGCAGTATTATACTGGGACTTAAATTCCTTGAAGTGGCTATTATTGAAAAACTGACAGAGCAAAAACCGATTATTCTGCTCGATGATGTATTTAGCGAACTTGATGAAACGCGACAAAATCATTTAATTGACTTCACAAAGCAAAATCAAGTGATTATTACCTCTGCTACGGGAAGTCATGCAGTTACAACCGCAACAACCGTGAAACTATGAGGTTGGGTTAAGAGCGTCAATAATATCAGATGGAACAGACGGGTTGGCAGGCTTAGTCAGAATGAGGCTCGGTCCCGCTGCAACACTCCAGTCGTTCCCGTTCTTTTTTAGCACAATATAGTAGGTGTCGACGTCGCCTGGATTACTGATATCAGGATCTGTCGATGCGACATGGTAGACCTGGATAGTAGTACCATACCACTCTCCACGGTGGTAAAGATTACCCGTAGTAAGAACGTAGGCACTAGTGGAAGTAATGGCACTTTTAATTTTAGCGTCAATCGTAGCTTGTTGCGGCTGCAGGAGGCTGTTAAGTGCTGTGCTCGTGAGGTTTGGTGTGAGTGTTATTTTTGAGGTACTGTCATCGACTTTTACAGCAGTTGTTTCGGGCGCGAGCGATGAGTTGCTATAAGATACCTTATATTCTTGCTTTTTTAACCAAGTAGAGGTGTTGTTTTTTATTGTCGCTATTGTCTTATTGGTGCTGTCTGTTGGATTACTCAGAATAATATCGGTGTCATAGTTAGCGCTAAAGGTTACCTGCTTGTAATCTTTGACATAAAAGAGTATGCCAATACCGATAACTGCGAGGATAAATAAGATGCTGCCGATAATAATAACTTTTCTGGGTATCATTTCAAATCGCTTTCAAAATTTAGGAATTGAATCTTGAAATTAACGGGGTTATAACCAAGTGAGACAATTTCGTTTAATGCGGCTTGTCTTCCGAGGGAAGAATCGGATGAAATGGTGAGCATGATAGAATGTCCGCTTTTATCGGATTCGTCAATTCGGTAGCCAAGCTTATAGAATGAAGCGTCAATAGGAAGTGAGCTGACGATTGGATATTTTTTCGTCAATATACTATCAAGTTGACTGCCCACTCCTCCGATCCTATCTGTTTGCACATAGTCGCCAGTGTAGTAGATAGTGAGTTGTGACGGATCCTGATAGCGCTTAATCCAATCAAGTGCCTCATTTTTTGATTGATCACTTGAATAGTGAATGTAAATGCCGACATTATCTGTATTTGTCGGGCTAAGTCCTTGTCCGACAGAGAATGTTCCGTCATCGTATGGAAGATATTGAATAATAGGATATTTTTGAATGGCTGCATCGACGTCATGGTTATATTCTTGGCCTAAAACACCATCGCAAATAGCTTGGTCATCGGGATGATTGCTGTAGTACGCTTTCTCGGTCATATTTGTCGGTTCGAGACAATATGTAAACGTTTTTAGGTCTGTTGTCGTGGTAATATTTTCGTTTACCCCCTGGAAATTGTTGGCTGTAACGCTGAGCTTATGACTGCCTGGACTGATGTAAAATCCACTCTGGGGAGAGGTGATCGTTTTGTCATCTACTTTGACGGTGACTGCTGACTGAGGGGCGGCAAGCACTTGTATGTTATTTTTAGGCTGGACTACCGTTACGACGAAAAAAGCAGCAATACACACCACGATGGCACCTATGAATACGATAAGTGCGATAATCCTATTGCGTGTCATGCTGCTATTGTACCCTCGCTACTGTGAAATTACCACGCTCGTCACTAAAGAATACATTGCCAGCCTCTGGCGGGTGGTCGCCAAGTGACGCCTGGGCCATTGTGTAGGTTTTGCCATCGTCCCCTTGATAAGAGCCGGTATATACGTAGGTATGCCCGTTACTTCCCTGATTAATTATAAATACATCACCAGGATGAAGCATGGTCGTATCACCCTTTGGACCTGGTACAAACGTTGTATATTTACTGCTGCTTTTCACATAGTCTAACTGAGAACCGGTAATACGCCCGACGTACTTTGGATCGGCCCCTGAAGCATGCATGACTGTCGCGACAAATACTCCGCAGTCTGTCCATGGCGTACTACCGGCATGAGAATAATCATTAAAGTGTGGCATACCTGTTGTAGGACTCTGATAGGCAAGAGTGGCAAGTGATTGGGCCGTTCCGTTGTGCCTACCTTTGTTTGGCCAGGCATATCCCAGAGCTGCCGTCCTAATAGCCTCGTTAGAACCGTTACCGGAAGTTGAGGTACACGGTGCGTTTCCTGAAGCAGAAGACGAACTTCCGGTACTACCTGGTGAGCTATCTTTGGCTACTTGCGAAGAAGGTGGCCACTTTCCCGTTTTGGCGATATACTTTGCGATTGAGTCGGCTAACCCGCCCACCTTAGAAACGTAATTGACATCGGTTGCGTAGCCGGCATCTTTAATTGCTTTGATGTAACCAAGGTAGTCGCCTGGAAACTTCAATGCTTGGTTATAACGCGAGTTTTGCGTAATGAATTGGCCGTATCCGTCAAATCCTTCTTCTGGTGTGGCGTATTTGCGAAACTGCGCGTTGACAATATATGTGCCACCGCCCGGCGTTTGCTCGGCGGTAGGCATAGTAATAGTAGGCCCTGTCCAGTTTCCACCAGCTTTAATACCGAAAAAGTTGTTGGCTTGCAGTGTCAGCTGTGAGTTACCCATGCCAGATTCAAGTGCAGCTTGTGCTAGGATAGCCTCATAAGGAATGCCGTACTTTTTGCCAATATTGAAAGCTGCTTGGCCGTACTTATCTACGAAATCATCAAGCGACTTTGAGGGTGTACCAGTGACGATAGCGATATCGCCCGCCCCACTACAGGTAGGATCATAAAAAATAATGTCATTACTAGAGAAAAAGTCTGTATCTATAGCTGCGTTGACAGTTTGAGTAATGGTGGTCGTGAGAATAACCCCCAACATCATCAGAATAGAAAGCGTTTTTAGCCGTTTCATTAGTTGTCGTTATCCTCATCGGTTATGCCTTTGTCGAAGTAGTAAAGCTGGAACATTGTGTGCTCTGTCGTTTGGGCAGCGTCGCCGTAACAGTCTGAACTTAGCTGTTGTTCTGAATCCCCAAAGCTGGTAATCGTTTTGGTATTCGTATCAGATGGAATACATTCTGAAATGAACTTTTCGTAGTTGCTTCCAGGTATAACGGTTTCACTGTCATCGTTTGTGATTTGGTTATGAGTTTTCATCCATGTAGCAACGTCGTCGGGTTTTTCATTTTGCAACATATTTACATTGCCAATACCTGGCTGCGTGTGACACCAAAGCGTTGTTTTCAAGTTGAGTGTTTTAATATATGATTCATCACAGAAATGTCCCGTATCATCCCCAGCGGCAAGCGCAGTGCTTCCGAAGACTTTTGTAACATTCAGGCTAGAAAGAATACTCGCGGGAATAGAGAGTATGCCCTGTAAGCCATTCTGCCCGAAGAGGTTAAACTTAGAAAGGAGCGGATAGAATGCCGCACCCATATTGCTACTAAGCGAATAAGGGTTGGCGAGATCGAATGGATTACTTTGTGACTGCATGTCGGCAACGTAGGTGGCGGTTGCCGATTGATTAAATTGGTTATATACAGGGCTTTGGCTGGGTGTTAAGGGTGAAAGGCCATTTTGCATTCCGGTGGCCTCATTTATGGCGTCGGCCCCATTGCCAGTAGTATCCATGGCCTTAACCCCGTTAGCATCGCTACTAATGGTTGCTCCAGCAAGTACACGCGCAATAAACGGCACGCCATATTTAAACAAAAGGTACTGTGCGAGAATGATCGCGCCAGGGCCTTTGGCGAAGTTTTTAGCCGCGAGCGTAACTGATTTCCCTGCTGCCTTCAAGCCATCTTTCGTAAGAATAGCGGTAATTTTTTCGGTAATAAACTTTGTTGCAGCTTCTCGCGCACCACCTTCAAGCACGGCGGTAAGGCCTTTTAGCGCACTACCTGCAGGAATAAAGCTGGTCAGTGCGAGCGCACCTTGTACAAATGGGTTAGTGATAATACCACAGCCTGTGTGGACTACTGTTGGGCCACCTAGGAAGTTGTTGACCGTATTGACAACGGTTGCAAATGTTTGAATGACATCATTTCCCTGGCCACTTGACGTTAGTGGTTTGTCCGGTATAGTTCCATATTCACTGTATTGATACGACACAGAGTCTCCAAAGTTGTCGCCATATGCATCTGGTCGTTCAAAAATAGTCGATGCTTTTTCTGCATCTGCAGGCGTACCGTCGCCAGCCATTGTTTTATCTGAGGTAGATAACATAAGCGAGGCAAATCGCATGTCATTTTCTTTCTCGATGGTTTGGGCGGTGAAGACTGTAAGATCGGCTAGCTGGTAGACAGTACAAAGAACTGTCAAAATAGCAGCAGGGTTTAAAAAATTAAGCACACTTTTAAAGACACTCTTGGCATTAACGGGCGGCTCATAATCTGGTAATTCGGATGCACCCGCTACATCGTCAGGAAGTTCGGCGATAGGGTCACCTACCTCACCCGCTGCCTTTAATTTTGCCGCCTCTTCGTTGATAGCATCCGTATCATCACCAAAATCTAAATTCGTACCGCCGGTAGCCTTTGGTGTACCGTCAGGATTAGTCTCTGGAGGTGGTGCTGTATTATCGGGGTTGATTGTCGTGTTAGTTTCACCCGCAACGGCCTTAAAAACCGTTTTTCGAGTGGCTTTGTCATCATTTTCATCGCCCCAATCTGGGTTGGTGGTGAGTTTATTTCTCGCCCGGACCTCCTTGGCCAGGCTATCGTTAAAAGAGAGATAGCGCGCCCTGTTGGTGAGGCGTGATATGTTGCGAAGAGTAGACGAAGTAAGTAGCTTCCTCTTATAGTCCTTGGCAGTTACTTCTTCGCGCGGCTCCCCATTCTCACTTGGAAGTACCATTTTCACGGTTCCGTAGTATCGTGTAAATGGTCCAATCTTTCTAGGCTGAACTGGTTTTCCATCCGCATCCAGGAGGTCAACGCCTTGTACTTTGAGGCGGTCGAATTGGGTCTTCGTAAGGCCTTTAAACCGTGAATTGAGGATGGATGTACCAAACATGCGATCGCCGAAAATAAGATTATCACGCACCTCTTTAGCGGAGCTAAGAGAGTCGACTTTATTTAATATGATTGCTTTGACGTGCATGATGAGCAATCCCGGCGAAAGGATGCCCGCGCCTAAAATACCGCCGCCTCCGGCGAGTAGTATGATAAGTCCCATCGGCCCTTTTCTTCTTATGAGTGTTTTGGCAGAAAACGGTTCTTTTTTTGGTCCAATTTGTCCGCCGGTAACATTGTTCTTCCAGCCGCCGTTTTGTTCTTTTTCGCGAGTAGCATCGATGTTTTTACTGGCATTTTTCGGGTCATTGGCGTATTTTTCTATATCGTCCACACCGCCACTGTTTGCGTGATTCTCTAGCTTTTGAAGATCTTCGGCGTTGCTTGAATATCCCGATGCTATCCGGTTAAATTTCTCATCAGCTTCTTGCTGCGACAGATTGTGGGCAGCGTCTTGTTTTTGTTTATCGTCGAGAGTATCTAGTGACATAATAGAATAGCTTTATTATACGCTAAAACCGTTAGAGTTAGGAGCTTGAGTTGGCGGATACGCCGTGGCGTCAATAGGAGGAGCCGGCTGAGGCTGCTGAGCTTGTGCGGCACCAGGGTTGGTAGTAATGAGTCGCTGCTCAGTTTCACTACCGATAATTTGAATGTGCACGTGATTTTGTCCGGCAAAGAACAACCCTTGTCCTACTGGAAAGTTTGCCAGACGCTTCCGTTCTTCCTCTGTGAGCTTAAAGACATCGGAAAGGACATCGACTGCACTCGACGATTGCTTGAGTAGAAGTTGCATTGACGAGTTGGCCACAATAGCGCGGCCCATTTTGCTGCCCATAAAGTCTTCGACGTCTTGAGTGATAGTAGTGAGGCCAAGGTAATATTTACGAGCGCGCTTTGCGAGACTGAATAGGAAGTTAGCAGAGTCATCGTATTTCATTAGTTGCCATGCTTCATCCACGATAAGCATGCGTTTGCGTTGTTCGGTGCGGGTAATATTCCAAATGTGGCTCAGGACTATATACATAGCCACAGGTCGCAACTCATCTTCAAGGTCGCGAATATTAAACACCACCATGTGATTATTGATGTCGATGTTGGACTGCTGGCTAAAAATTCCTGCGAACGTTCCGGAGGTGTATTTACGAAGACGCTGGGCCAGCGCCGGCCCCGTTCCGCCCATGTGCAAGAGCGTATCGTAGAGGTCGGCAATAGTTGGTGGTAGCGAGTTATGCGTCAGTGGGTCACTAGTGATACCTGCTCGGGCATACGTATCGATCAACCCCTGGTCAAGATCAGCCTCTTCGGCTGGTGTGAGTGCCGACATCATCTGCCCTGCGGCGGTTGATTGTGTGCCACCCAGCATCAGGCGAAACAGGCCATGCAGCGTCACTAAGTTCGCGCGAAGCGCATCATCGGCTTCGTCAGTATCGATAACGCGTGGAAGATCAAAAGGGTTAATGCGCGTATCAGCATTTAAACTCAGTCGAATATAGCTTCCGCCTACCGCTTCTGATAACTTCTGATATTCATTTTCTGGGTCGATAATAAGTACGTCTGAACCCACCATCATGCTGCGCAGCGCCTCAAGCTTGACCGTGAACGATTTACCGGCGCCAGATTTAGCAAATACTACCATGTTGGCGTTTTCCAGGCTAAATCGGTCAAAAATGACTAGGCCGTTATTATGCATGTTAATGCCATATAAGACCCCTTTTTCCTGTGTAAGGTCGGCGCTAGTGAATGGGAAGCTTGTGCTAATGGCACCCGTGTTCATATTACGACGAATCTGCAGTTGGTCGGTCATTTGAGGCATTGTACTATTCAAGCCCTGTTCCTGTTGGCTACTCGCTACCTTACTGAAAATAAGTTGTTGGCCAAAAAGCGTTTCAATTTTGTGTTGTACAAAACTTAGCTCATCCATGCTATCGGCGTACAGCGTAACGTACAGTCCATAGCGAAAGAAACGCTCTGCACCTACCTGCAACTGGTCGCGCAGTTCTTCAGCGTCTTGCAGGGCAGCCTCAAGCCCAGGGTCGCGCGTACGCCCTTTCTCACTGTTAATTGACATCGTTGCTTCGAGCTGTGTTACTTTTTTGCGCAAGTTATTGAGCACGACCTGACTTTCTACCGGATACACAAACATGCTGATATCGAGTACTTCGTCGATATTAATCAGTGAGCTTAGCCAACCGGTATATATTTGACGAGGATAGCCATAAATGTAAATTGTGCGGCCATATTTGGTACCTAAACGAAAATGACTAGCGTGAATCTCAAGGCTACTCGGAGCAATAAGGTCGCGTAGCGTTGTCATTCCCTTCAGGAATGCCTGTTCGACTTCCATTTGCTCCCTGGCTCGTTGTTGTGCGGCGATATCGACAGCGTCAAGTTTTTTTCTGGCCATTACATACCCCCTTCTTGCAGATGTGGACGTGGCGCTTCACCCGTACCTTTTCGTACGTACGTAGCCGTTACTTTCTCAAAGTCGCCCAGAGGCTCTCGCACGGCCGTATCGGGGTTGTACATATTGTAATAGAGTTCGCCTAGTTCCTTGGTGTTAAGCTGTACACTTTTAACGCCAATTTGAAAAAGTCCACTCATAACCGAGTCGACCCGGTTTTTGATTTCATCTTTAGCCTTTCCGTAGGCAATTTTATCAATCTTAGTAGCCGTGGCCTGTGGCTTTTTAAATAGCTTTCCAAAAATACCTTTGCTTTGTTCGATGACATTGGTTAAGTCGCCGCTTGGATAAAACGGAATAATAACAAAAAAACTTTTATCCATGATGTTTGCTTCTTGCGACAGGACATCAATAAAGTTGATGTAATCATCCATCAGCACGCCGAGCAGCATATTATCCTGCGATTTGCGAATAGTAGCTAGCCGGTCGATATACGGCCCAATGTCGACCCGTTGTGAACGGACGAAAATCTGTATTGGAAAATATAAAGCATTCAAAAAATTTTGATAGCTAAACTCCACACCTTCCCTCTCACGCGAGCTCATAAGGTCAAAATTAATCGACTTACAGGCAATAACAGCTCGGAAACTACCATCACTCATGATGGCCATGCTGTCACGAATTTCAGATATCAACAAACTATTCTGCGTTGTATTTTGCGCAGCTTTAGGTTGTGGCCCGTTACTTACAGCTGAAGACGATTGAGGCTGCTGCGGTGCGGACCCATTTCCAATGGCGCCAGTTGGTGCCGCTTGGGGTGGTTGTTGATTATTTGGAGGCACGTTCCCACTTCCTTGCCTGTATTATCTCATATTATCGCAACGAAATCACAACTTCATCTTCCGGCAAGCCTTCTTCCTTCTGGTGAATGCGATTCGCTTCGTGTGCAATTGTCTCTATGGATAAATCAGGATTATTTGCAAGGTTTATTATATCAGGCGAGATGGGTTTTTCGCTAGTGGTTAGAGCTGGTTTTGGCGAAACCGAAGGAGGATTGGGTGTTAGTATCGGCTCCTGGTCCTTCTTGTTGAGAGGCTGAATGATTGTTTGGTGAATAGAATTAGGGTATGGATCGTAGTTGACGTGTGGATCCGGTGATGTTGTGACAGTCGGCGTTGGGATAAGCGATGCATATGGGTCGGCCACTTGCATTGCTGGTGGTGTTGGTTGTGACGTAGGAGCTTGTCTCATACGCTCTAGCATTTCTTCGTGACGTCTTGTGTCTGCTTGGTCGATCATAGTATTGAACGATTGAGCAACACCGCTATTCGTATCCAGAATATCTTCAGTTTGCTGCGCCTCAAAATAAGCGTCGTTTTGCATGGCGCTATTTGGCTCTGTCGTTGCCACGCCACGCACTGCCCACCCGCCAGTATCAACGATATCGGCCAGGTAGGACAAACGCTGTTGGGCCTCGCTTTGTGATAAGTTCTTTGAGCGCTGGACGTCAATTACTTTAGGGGCGGTGATTTCTACCAACGACTGAATGCCATCTGGCTGCCAGAGACGTTTACGGGGCTTCAAGTAAAATGACACAACGGCTGCAAGATAAATCTCCATTGGCTGGTCCTTGCGAAGTGGCAGCGCCAGTATGCCAAAGAAAATAACAATCGGAATAGGAATAACGGCGAGCGGCAGAAATAGTTGGCTCAACCCCCAGCCCAACGCAATACCAATCACCGCGATGATTAAGTAAATAAACTGCCTAAAACTAAACGGACCTATCAGTTTGTCGTCAGCCTCAACGTCTTGTGGTACTTTATAAACTGCCATTATCTAAAGTATATCATTACGAAATTATGCTATAGCCTGCTAAGGTCGTCAACGACATCGGTATTCTTGCTGATCTGTCCACTGAAGCGAGGATCGGTCTTTGCGGCCGTAGCATTTGCAGAGAGAGTAGCATTATTGGTTCCATTCACTGGATCAGCAGCTACGCCAGCAATAAATTCGAGTTCATCTCTATCACCTTTTGCAATCTTTTCAACAGAGTATGTATTGTTATTAACTGCACTAACGGCTAATTGCTTACTAATAGATATAGGATTGCCTGCGGTATCAGCACCACCCGTGAGCGTCCCTTGACGCAAAGAGGCTAATGCGCCTTGGCTTACGTATCCTGGCTTTGTACTTGCACTCGCAAGGCTATCCGCTAGCGATTCACGAGTTTTTCTATCCATAGTATTTGATTGGTTAAGTAAGTCATTAATGCCTTCAATGTCGTTTGTATGAACGACATTATCGATTGCTGCGGCGCGAACTGCCCGGTTGGCGTTACTGTCTAAACCGGCCACTTGTCCGCCGTTTGCTAACGTACGCATTTGGTCGCGGTCAAGGTTGAGATTCTTAATAACTGCAGAAGCCGCCTTAACCTCTTGAGCTTCTACGGTAGCTTGGACCTCAACAGCCGAAGCGATAGCTCGATTAGTTGCCGCGGTTGTTGCGCCACTTACTCTCGTTCCACCGGCAAGCCGATTAGCAAATGCATCGTCTCCAAGGGCTGTCTCGGCGACATGAGCATTTTGCGCGCGCTTTACCTCATTTTGGAGATTAGCCGCAACTGCATTTCTCCTCGCCGTTCGCTGATGTCTTGTGGGAAATAACGTACCCTCTCTATTGAGACCACGCACTTCACGTCGGGCGCTAATGTTGGTGCCCGTCTGCTCGGCGCGTTTACGCATACGATCGAACGGCCCTTTGTTCGGGTTGTTAACCACGCCTGCAACCTTGCTTAGAACGCCACTAGTTGCCTTCATGATAACCGGCGTAAGTACGAGTGGTAAGATGCCAATGAGCGCACCCATGATCTGAATTGCTATCTTATAATCACCCGCGGCAGTCCCCATGACAATCTTTGAGGCGAGGGCGGAAGCACCAAATAAAATGGCGATAATTGGATACATGAGGAGTAATGCCTGGAATAACTCGCGCCATTTTTTAAACCAACTTTCTGTGTTTGGTAAAAGATAGGCTACGAAGGCCAAAGGAGATATCACGATAAGGAGAATGATAAGCGCTTGTCGTAGCGTAAGGACGACGAACACCGTTACAATAGCAACTAAGGCGGTCACCAGTGCAGGTAGCAATGCCGCTACGGCAAGGTATACAATCCCTATGGCCAGTCCACTCGCTAACACATACTCAGCTATACCCACCCAACCACTTCCGGTTGTTCCTAGTGCCCCCGGGTCGGGTACAGATATGCCGTTTTTCACATTTTGCAATATGCTATTGAATGACGCGCCCAATATGTTAGAGGCGTCAACGGCAATTGAACAGATCCAATACGATAAGTTAACAAGAATCGCCGCAGCAATAAGTCGCGGCAAAAGCTTTTTTATGCCGTAATTAGTAATACCAATGCTTGTAATTTGCGAAAAGATAATAATCAGAAAGCCAATTACAAACACCACATTGGCAAAGTTGCGCATGACCGACCAGGCATCGAAAATACTCTTCCCTGCATCTGTTGTAGTGACGAGTGGTTGCACGAAAAGGAGACTCGAGACAAACTTGTAGGACGCATCTACAATTTGCGCCATAAAGTTAATCACTGGGCAAACTATCCAGCCTATGCCCGCTATACTGCAACTACTCTTGCTAGTATTAGCAGGTGGTGCAACCGCCTTATCTAGACTCCCGGCAGCTACTTGATCTTGACACGTTTTTTTGTCAGCGTCAGACGTTGCGCCATTGTTGGCGTGATTACTAATACACGTAGTGTATGCATAGACACAATCACTCTTGGTTTTTTTTGCATTATTGATACATGCTTTTATAGAATTACATTTGGCCTGGTCGCCGCCATTCTTAGAGGCATCTGCACAGTTAACGTTAGCATAATCAATATTGTCAGTTGGTTTTGGTGCGCTGCCCACATTGGCGATGGTTATGTCTCCGGAATAATCATTTACATTACAGCCAGTAGGCAAAGCGTTGCCGCCGCTGTCTGCTTTGATTGTTCCTTTTGAATAATCTGAATTATTAACGGTGATCGTAGCATTAAAAGAACAAGGTATATTATATTTACCACCACCGCTGGTTATGACAATAAGCTGGGTTCCGGTATAAGTTGGCGGTGAGCCGGCAAAGTTGATAGCCCCGTTATTACCATAATTGTCAGCTTCAATGGTAGTAGTGTTCACCCACTTAAACGAGCCGTTAAGTGCGTGTGCGCTACTACCGCTTAAGGCACTTGTAGCTATGCTCGCAATTCCTATAGCGAGGATAAACAACCCTATGAGCTTACTTTTTGTGACTACCATAATCGTTACGGTCGATTATGCGGTATATTGAACAAAAATAAAAGACTCTTCGTAATAGAAGAGTCTTTTATTTACATTGCAACTAGGCTAATTACTTACGTCGTCAAAGCGCCCGCCGATGAGCTTTGTGACATGATTTTCATCCGTAGACTCCGTAAGGGTAACGTGATACTGCTCGTGATACTGAGGAGTTGTTACTTTGTTGAAACCACCTGGCTTGGCGCGGTTTTGACTTAGCTGGTTAACTCCACTCGGGTCATTAATATTGTCGTCAAACACAAGTTCGCCGGAAATTTGCGATATGATATGGCCTTTACCATCGCTAAGCGATGCTTGAAGAGTTTCATTCTTAATTTGTAGTTTTGAAGCAAATGGCGGTGACGAGTTAACATTTATGACGGTTGCTGCATTACCGATATTGTTATAGTTTAGCTCTTCTATGTGACTCAGAAAATCATCCAGACTTGTCCCTTGCTCGACAGCAACCTTCGGATCCGTCAGTGCTTCTCTAATTACAGGATAGACGAAATCCTTGGCTATTGCGCCAATCCCCGTCTGTTCTTCATCAGCTGTCTCGTAACGACGCTGATCTTCCTTGGCTTGTAAGCTAGGGTCGGTACCGTAGTTAAGCTCTATATTAAATCTGTCAATTAGCTTATCTATTGATTGAATAGGGGTATACTCCCCTTGTACCGTCAACGCTTTTATAGCAGCAGTATCACCTACATATTTTCCACTTACATCAGCATCTCCTATAAACTCAAAGCCGTAGGTTTCAGCCGTTACGTTTTTACTTAAATCTTCTTTTGGAGCGGTCGGTGCAGCTTCATGGCTTGTAGGAAAAGGTGTTGATGTTGCAGCAGGGCGCCCTCCCTCGTTAGGTGAAGGTGCCGAGCCCTTAGATTTTTCAATGGCGTAAAGACCACCAGCACCTCCACCCGCTAAAATAACACCGGCAAGAAGCAGACTTAATTTGGTCCGCCAATTTATTCGCTCGGAAGTTTTTTCTTGTTCAGGAAGCGGAGTGCGACTCCCTATTACATCTTCTGGAGTATGTTGTGTGGGAACCTGAAATTCCCCAATGTTTCCTAGCCTATCAGGAGGCACGGACGTACCCCCTTCTTGCTCAGAATTTCTTGGGTATACATCGTAACCGTGACTCATAATATGGCTCCTTGCGCGCTTATGTGGGCACCTAAAACACTTATTGTCTTTCTAATTATATCCCATTGTTAAGAAAAAGCAAGGGGTCTGATATTTTTTATAAACGCTACATATGGTGTGCGTAGTATTTTGTTCTACGAGAGCATCTACTTAAGTTTGTATCCTCAGCACGAACTATGGGATGTGTCAAAAATACTACCACTTGCGCGTGACTTTTTTTTATCGTATTTTATAGATAGGTATGAAATTAAAACAAACAATCTTGAGCCTTACACTTATCCTTAGCGCAAGCATCGGTTTGTCGTTTGCTACACTGCCCGCCTATGCAGAGTGCGATTCAAAGGTTGGACCCGATTGCTGCGCTGGAGTTTCCACCGCTATTGTTCATTGTGACCAGACCGGTCAAGGAACAAGTGCCAAAGACAGCGGACTCTGGGGCATTTTGCTTATTGTGCTCAATATTCTTACCGGGGGAATCGGTATCGCGGCTGTTGGCGGCATCATTTATGGCGCCATTTTATACACCAGCGCGGGCGACCGGGCAGACCAAGTCAAAAAAGCCGTTTCCATTATTACCAATGTGGTTATTGGCGTTATTGCGTATGGACTTATGTATGTCCTGCTGAATTTTTTAATCCCAGGCGGAGTGTTTAGCTAATGAAACGACTTATTCGAAACTGGATAATGGCGCTACTGTTTGTCATTACTTTTGGTGGTTCTCTTGGCGCCGTTGCCTTACCTCAAACGACATTTGCCGCCTGCAACGATCATCTCCTCACCTTCCCCGCGTGGTATCGGGGGTTAACTGATGGCGATTGCAACATTGTTAACCCTACCACGGCCGGAGGACTTCCTAAGTTTATTTGGTCGATAGCTCTCAACGTGATCGAAGATATGATGCAGCTTGTAGGGTATATCTCAGTTGGTTTTATTATCGCGGGCGGCTTTACCTATATGACAAGCACGGGCACCCCGGATGGCGCTGCTAGAGCGCGAAAGACAATCACGAACGCCATCGTCGGTCTGGTTATTTCGGTTTTCTCTGTTGCTATAGTTAACCTTGTCGCAGGAGCTGTGTAATGAATATCCATACAATCTTGGCCGCTTCGGATAAAATCGATCCGGGTTCGATAGGCCTTAAAAATCCTACTACCAATGCCAATACGGCAGTTACGAACATTCTTGGCATTGTCTATACATGGACGGGAATTATCTGTGTCATTGTTATTATTGTAGCTGGGTATTTATATGTCACCTCGGCAGGAAACGCTTCTCAAACGAAGCGCGCCAAAGACGCCATTCTTGGGGCAGTGATAGGTCTGGTTGTCATTATGCTGGCATTCGTCATCACCCAGTATGTATTAGGGAGATTTTAATGAAACAGTGGGGGCGCAAGGTACTGGTAACGCTGTGCGTGCTTGGATTGAGTTTGACGCTACTGCCGGCAGGTAATGCGGACGCGGTTAATGTATTTGACCAATGTAGTAACAATCCTGACTCGGCCGTATGCAAATCTACGAACGACAGCGCAGGTAGCCTCATTAAGCCAGTCATTAACACGCTTTTAAGCATTCTTGGTACCATTGCAGTTATAATGATTATTGTTGCTGGTATTCGCTACACTACCTCTGGTGGTGATAGTAGTAGCACGAAGGCTGCGAAAGATACGATCTTGTATGCGGTGGTCGGCCTGGCTGTCGCTGCTTCAGCATTTGCCATCGTGAACTATGTTTTAGGAGAATTCTAAAGGAGAAAAAATGAAAAAACTAACAATTATTATATTATCATTATTTATGCTTATTGGTATTGCATCGCTTGTTCCGGCGACTGTAACGCTGGCTTCTGCAGCAGACCAAATTAAAACTGGGGTAGATTCAGTGGGTGGGGGCGACAGCAGTAGCCTTCCTAGTACATTTAAGACTATCGTAAATGTAATGCTCTTTATACTTGGTGCAATCGCGGTCATTATGGTTGTTGTCGGTGGTATTCGCTACACTACCTCTGGTGGTGATAGTAGTAGCACGAAGGCTGCGAAAGATACGATCTTGTATGCGGTGGTCGGCCTAGTGGTGGCAATGCTGGCCTATGCTATCGTTAACTTTGTTCTTACCAGCTTTAAGTAAAACTATTAACAAAAATAAGCGTATCTGCTATAAAATAGGATAGAGTAAATCCTATAAGAAAGGAAAAATAAATGAAAAATGTTATCAAGAAAAGTCTACAGGCGCTACTGATAGTCCCTGTGCTTGCACTTGGCGTGAGCGGAGTTGCTAGCTTTGTCAGTACACCTGCGGCGCACGCTCAAGCTGCCAGCTGTACCGAGGGTGCCAGCGGTGGTCTTGCAGGAGGTGCGGGTTGTGCAAAAGGCAACGATCAACAAACGGACTTATTTGGGCAAAACGGTATTTTTAAGACGATTACTAATGTCCTTTTGTTTATCATCGGTGCTATTTCGGTTATTATGCTGATCATTGGTGGTGTTCGCTACGTTGTATCTGGTGGTGATAGCGGTGCTGTTACGAGTGCTAAAAATACCATTCTCTATGCGGTTGTTGGTGTGGTCATCTCTATTTTGGCCTACGCACTGGTCAACTTCGTTATCGGAAGTTTTGCCTCAACAGGTGGTGCCTAGTCTGGCCATAAATAATTTAAAAAAATAACACCTGCATGAGGTGTTATTTTTTTATGGTACAAAAACAGCCCCATAAACAGGGCTATTTTTACTTTGTAATTACAACTACTGAATTGTAATTTTCTTGGCTTGCTCTTGCTTGATCTTGCTGAAGCTAATGGTCAGTACACCGTCTTTTAATACGGCTTCAACCTCATCTTCTTTTACCGCTACAGGAAGGGCTAGGGTGCGACTGAATTCACCCCAATAACATTCTTGTATATGCCAGTTAGTCGCATTGCTTTCGTCGCCACTTGAGAGCGTACCGCTAATGGTTAGAATACCATCGCTGATACTTACATCAAGGTCTTCCTTGTTAACACCCGCAGTACGAGCTTTGACAATGAGTTTTTCGTCAGTCTCGTATGCATCAACGGCAAGTTGACCAGGAAAATCATCATCTGATTCTTCCCATGCGGTGTCGTTGGCTGGTGCTTGCGCTGGCGCGGCACTTCCCTGTTGATTTAGCTCGTCATCATTTAAAAATGCGGCTGCAAGTTCATCTTCGATCAAGAGATCATCGTTTTGTTTACGGGCCATGATATCCTCCACTTTCTCTAGGCTCTATTGACAAATAGTCTCTCACATTATAACCAACATCTACGGTATAATCAATAAGAGGAATGCGCAAAACGTAAAAAACACAATGTTAGACTCCCTTTTGGATCATATAGCTCCCCACTACTGTTGCGGATGCAATAAAGTAGGCGCACTTTTGTGTGAAAATTGTAAATATGACATCAGTATCGATGAATACAGTCGTTGTGTTATTTGCTCCAATCCAATAGATAAGCGCGGAATCTGCCAAGAATGCAATGTACCATATATTCGCGCATGGTGTGTTGGTGAGCGTTCAGATACATTGCGTCGGCTTATTGATGGTTACAAGTTTTACAATACGCGCAGCGCGTATAAATCACTAGCTGGACTCCTGTCTGAACGGATTGGCCAGCTTCCAGAAGACGTTGTTATTGTGCCTATTCCAACTATCTCATCCCACATACGGACGCGTGGCTATGACCACATGTTGCTTATTGCTCGTCGGCTTGCGAAGTTGCAGCGCCGCCCCGTGGCAACACCTGTAAAGCGCGCTACCCGTACGACGCAACGAGGCGCTTCAAAATCTGAGCGCATCGTCCAGGCAAAAGATGCGTTTGAAGTTGATGGAAATCTCGATCCGACGCTCACCTATCTCCTCCTTGACGATGTGATGACAACGGGTGCAACGTTACAGTATGCGACAAAAACACTTTTGCAGGCCGGCGCTATAAATGTATGGGTGGCGGTAATTGCTCGTCAGCCTCTGGACATCTGAAGTCGGATAACGAGAGACGGCATCTATCGACGAAAAGATTGCAATCTGTTATGATATTTTAAGTTAACTACTCTGGAGAGATGACCGAGTGGTTGAAGGTAACGGTCTTGAAAACCGTCGTGCCAGCAATGGTACCGAGGGTTCGAATCCCTCTCTCTCCGCCACGTAAAAACGCCCTATCGTAAGGGCGTTTTTACGTGGCGGACCATGTTAGACGTTTGTTCCAGTACCGAGGGCGTCAGGCGCAAAGCTGGCAATGACGAAATTGACCAGGGCATAGGCCAGCATGGCAATTACGAGGCCGACAATAGCATAGAGAATAGTATTCTTTGCGCCGGTTACATTTCCGGAATTCCCGCCAGAGATAACATAGCGAAGTCCACCAATCACTACCATGATGACGCTGATTGCACCAACGGCAAATAGCATAATATTACTGACGGTTGTAAATACACCGCTGGCGCCAAACAGTGTCACAGCTTGATCAACGCCTCGTGCCGAGCTAGCGCCATCTCCCATAGTAAGATCGAAGGCGTAAGTTGTGTGAGCAAAAAAGATATTCAACAGCGTGGTGGCTGCAAGAGTAAATATTCCAAAGAGAGAAAGTCGCTTACGTTTCATATGCAGAATCCCTTTATGGTTTACATCATATAACGCCAATTGTAGCAAAAAATAGATAAAAGGTCTACCTCTGACACTGGTGATATGCTACAATTATCCAAGTACACGGAGGAGTACCCAAGTGGCTGAAGGGGACGGTTTGCTAAATCGTTAGTCCGGGGAGACCTGGAGCGGGAGTTCGAATCTCCCCTCCTCCGCCAAGCAGAAACACTATGATTTTGTCATGGTGTTTTTGTTTGTGGGATAATTGATTTATGACAAAGGACATTGGACTAAAAGCACTAACTCTCAATTCCGCTTTAAAACCGTTAGAGCGATTGATCGGTGAATGGCAAATAACTGGCTTTTACTCTTATTTCCATGGACTTGCATCGTTTGGCTGGCGTGAGGGTGTCGAGATATTTGGTAGCGACAACATATCTAAAGAATATTTCATGCTCCATCCTGACGAGCGGGACACTTCAAGGAGGTATGGCGTGAATGTGGGGGGGATGAAATAAAATGGTGGCGATGACCGCGAGTTCTCTCTTATTGTCCATGATGATGGCACTATGACAGGTACCGGAAGAATGCGATGAGAAAGTGGAGGCTGGGAAGATGACTTGATGCTCGTCTATAGACGTGTCTGAGCTCTCAGCTTATTTCTAACCCCGTAGGCAATCCCCTGCCACGAAAAGAGTCGAGCATTGCCCGGCTTTTTTCGTGCGGAGCGAGTTCTGCGCAGTGCAGTGGAATTTGAAAGAACTCACTTTTTCCAGAATGAGTAAACGAGGGAGTAAAAAAGACACCTCCCTCTTCGTGCCTCATTTATTAACTGTTTAATATTAATGCCAATCATGCTATTTTAGAGTTTAGTATCAAGTACATTTCCAGGCCAAGAATCCTCAGAGATGAAGGTGTGCTCATGGGAGGGACTGTCAAAGCAATCTGCATTGGTGCCGTAGCTGGCGAGCCAATGCAAGAGAAGCTGGAGGTCGTGGCAATTGCCGGTCAAGGTCTCGAAGGTGATCGCTATGCAACTGGCGAAGGTAGTTTCAACAGGGGTAAGCAGGGTAGCCGTCAAGTTACTTTTATGAATACGATCTTCTTCGAGGGAAGCGGATTTGAGTTCAAAGACAGTCGTCGGAACATTTTTGTCGAAGATGTCGAGCTCATGTGGCTGATAGGTCGCGAATTTCAAGTTGGCACCGCACGCTTCCGTGGCGTCAAGTACTGCGATCCATGCCAGAGACCGAGCAAGCTCTCTGGCATAACACGGAGTTTTCGAGACGTCTTCTTTGACCGCGGCGGTCTTCTTGCAGAGGTTGTTGAGACTGGAGTGATCAGAATTGACGACGCGGTAATCTCCCCGTCAAAGGGATACTAACTCCTTGCTTATGGTATTGGAGTATCGGGCGCCTCTTTTCCGAGTGGCGCCCTTTCTTTATGAAGCGAATATACTAGGTTGAGCAACTTCACTTCGAACCTCTAAAAAATAAAAAGGTCAATATTTTGTAGTTTTGGAGTATTTTACCGTCAACCCGTTACGCGCTATACTAACAGCAATGATAACCTACTTCATTCGACGAACGGGTGCTATCTTGGGTACGCTGAGAGCAGAGTACCGCCAGATAATGAACCGTTATTTTAGTACCATTGAGCGTTTTGAGGGTAATGCCAAGCAAGTTTGTGGTCAAATCGTTGAGAATTTATGGGAAGGTGATTTTTATCGTACAAGCCTCGGTCACTTTGACTTTTTTTGGATGCGTGACTTTGGTACTGTTTGTGAATCTCTAGTGCGAATTGGATATGTAGACCGCGTTCATCATACGCTGGGCTGGGCGTTGCACTATTATCGTCGAGCTGGAGCGGTCACTTTATGTATTGATAAGGCTGGCAACACATTTAACGCTCCGGCGAAAAAAAGTGTCGATGCGCTTCCCTGGCTGTTGCATTCGCTTGTTGTGAGTGGCTATTCATTGAGTCTGGAAGAGCGTGCTTTTCTTGACTCTCAGTTAGAGATGTATGTGCGGACGTTTCTCGATCCTAAAACGGGACGTTTGCGTAAAATGCGTTACGCAGAAATGCGCGATGCTGTTTATTATGATCGCAGCGCCTACGCTGTTACCTTGTTGGCGCGACTAGCTCACTGTGCTTATCAGTTAGGCCTCCAAACCTTCCCTTTTCATACGTCTCAATATCAAACCGAGCTTCTCGAAGAGTATTGGACCGGTGACTATTTTCGGGCTGACCGCGAGGCGAATGTGTATAGTTCAGACTGTGCTTTGATGCCATTTTTTCTTGGAGTGATTAATGACCATGAAAAGGCGGACAAGACGTTTAACTATATCCGGGCGGCGGCGCTGGACACCCCCTATCCGCTTCAGTATTGTCAGCACGCGGAGGTATTTCATTATCGTTTTGGCATGGGTCGATGGCTTATGCCAAACTATACAGGAACCACCATCTGGAGCTGGCATGGTGTGTTTTATCTGCATCTTCTTCGGCGCTATAACCGACCAGAATACAACACAGAATACACTCGCTTTGCCACCATGATAGAGCGCCACCGAACATTTCCCGAGCTACTTAACCCTGATGGGTCATGGTATAAAGCCCCTCTTTACAAAGCCGATCCCGGCATGGTGTGGGCTGCACTATTTTTAGAGTTGTAGCGATAACATAAGCTTTTTTCAAGAGGCCCATGATATACTAAATTTATGCAATCTGATCATGACGAAAATGATTGGCAACAACCCACGACGCAACCCTCGCAGGCGCCGTATGTTGCAAACCAGCCAGACACCCTGCCTAGCGTACCCGTTCAATCCGCTCCTGTGGTGACCATAAATGCCGATCTTACACCTCCCCAGTCAGACACGGTCCCTGTGACAGAGGAAGAATCGCCAGTTCATTGGCAAGCACATGAATACGTCCATCATGATAAAAACGCTGGCTGGTTTGTGTTATTTACTATTGTCGTCGTTATCCTAACCGCCACCGCTATTTTTCTTATTCAATCTATTACGTTCGCTATCCTTGTACCAGTTATGGCTGCGGCTCTACTAGTATATATCCATCGTCCGCCGCGTATTATCAACTACACGCTCAGCCGTCAGGGACTTCATGTAAACGATCAGTTATATCCTTTTTCAGAGTTTAAAAGCTTTGGAGTTATACACGATGGCGATGCTTATTTTGTAATGCTTATTCCCGTTAAGCGTTTTAAGCCTGCAGTTTCTGTGTATTTTCCCGAGGAGTCGGGTGAAGCAATTGTTGATATGCTTGGCGCACGCCTTCCCATGGAAGAGCTTCACTTGGATGCTGTAGATGAAATCATTCGCAAACTGCGCATCTAACCTTGCCCCATACCCTACATACATGATACAATAACCGAGTTCGCTGCCGAGGCGGCCGAAAGTACCTTCTAGTTACACGAAAGGCGGTGTTATACGCTTTTTAGCGTGTAGCATCGCATTTTGCACCCGTAGCTCAGCTGGATAGAGCGTCGGCTTGCGGAGCCGAAGGCCATAGGTTCAAATCCTGTCGGGTGTACCATGAAATTATTTGTACAAGTTGTAATTGTTTGTTTACATTAAAAGTGTATTGTTTTATAATACCCTAATGACAGAATGGCAGGTTACTAAAGAAGAGGTATTTCCTAAAAGAAAAAATCCTCTAGATAATCCCTTTTACGGTTACAGGAGATTAGGCGTAAAACTACCGGATGGTCGTGACGCAAGATACCATGGAGTAGTTGTTCCAGATTGCGTGCACGTGGTTGCATTGGAAGATGATGAAACAACGTACCTAGTGCGACAGAGCCGACCTAACGCAATGCCCGTTGGCAATACGGAAATCCCTAGAACATGGGAGTTGCCTGGAGGTTTTGATGATTTATCTGACCTTGCTGCAAGTGCTCGTAAAGAGCTTGAGCAGGAGATTGGCAAGCGGGCGGCGACATTATTGAAAATCGGCGTCCTATTGCCATCACCAGGTGTTTCGTCTGAGCACGACCATATATACTTGGGTTCAGATTTGGAAGATGTGTCCATTGCAGACGAAGTTGAAGCTACTGAGCAAGATATTGAGATACTCTCTGGTAAGTTTGGCGGGCTGTATCACGATATGGCTCGTCAGCAGACTCCTGTGTCCGCTCAGACGCTTGCTGCGATGGCTATAGTAGCCACGCTACTTTAGGCAAATTAGCTCTATCTATTGCAAAAAGACTAGGCAACTAGTCTTTTTGTTTATAATCACACTTGTGTCGTATGATAGATAAAAAGGAACATTTATCTATGCAATCTGATGAAGACACAGTAACACCAAAAACGATTACACATTATTCGGGTCTTTCGGGTAACGAGATGTACTGTGCTCACCTACTAGGCTATACGCCTGGTGATCTTCTGGTTGGAAATAGCGTGTTTTCTATGGGGCTTCTCGGTGGCATTGGCTCAAGTTTTCGCACATTGGTGGGTGGCGAAATAACTCAATATACTGATATGATTGCCGAGGGACGACGGTTATCGTTGGAGCGTTTTGATGCTGAGCTGGCGCAGACCGGTGGCTCGGCGGCTACTGGCATGACTAGTGAGCTAGTGTTTCATGCGGGTAACATTGAGTTTTTAACGGTCGGTTCAACGATTCACCATGAAGATGAAAAGACACGGGAGAGTTTTTCTACCTCTGCTGATGGTCAAGAGCTTTTTTGTCAGTGGGATGCTGGCTACGCGCCACGGGGATTTGTGTTTGGCAACGTTGCCTATTCTATTGGCCTAGGAAGAGGGATTGCGGGAGCTTTTCGGCAGCTTGGTCGCGGCGAAGTGACGCAATATAGCGATATTTTTACGACCACGCGAAACTTGGCCTTGCAACGTTTGCAGCAAGAAGCGAAGGATAAGGGCGCCAACAGCGTCGTTGGGGTGCGTACCAGCATTCTTCCAATAGGAATGTCAGGGGTGCAGGAAATGGTGATGATTGGTACGGCCTCTTGGCATGAGGCCTTGGATGATCGTGAAGTTGGTGATATTATCACGAGTGATCTTACTGCCGAAGAAACCTGGAGCTTGGCAAAATTAGGCTATGCTCCGCTAAAGCTCGTGCTAGGCACGTCGGTGTACTCTCTTGGGCTGGCTGGGGGTATAAAGGCGGCATTTCGTAATCTAAAAAGAGGCGAAATAAAAGAACTCACCGAGCTTATTTATGGTGCACGTGAGCGCTCACTTGAGAAAGTTAAGCAACAGGCTGAAGAAGTAGGCGCCGATGACGTACTGGGTATCAAAACCTATATTTATGATTTGGGCGGTGGCGTCATTGAGTTCTTGGCCATAGGAACGGCCGTCAAGCGATTGCCAGGTATTGCTACTAAAAGCGAGCAGCTCCCTCCTCAAGCAATTATTCGAGACAAAGATACGTTTACCGATACGGCCAACACAGCGTATGGAACCGACCTTCAAAACCCCACGCGCTCTAGATGGAACTAGTACGACTGCGAGTTGTACGATGAGTTACTTCGTTGTAGGGGCATTTCTCTCCCCGGGTGATTGATAGGATTAGCTGGATTACTGAGGTTTGCGAGTACAACAACAATGATAAAGATAATGAAAAATAAAGAGACGACCGTACTGATAATTCCGCTCACCAAACCCGCGATGCTCATACCTTGGTTGCCATGTTTTTTCTTGAGCGCGAGGCTTGCAAGAACGATGGCCGGAATGCCAAGGATAAGCCCTGGTCCTGTGAGCGACACGATACCAAGTACCATAGAAATAATAGGAAGGCTGTTGTCGTTTTGGTGGTCGGTAGGTGTGTTGTTTGCGTCGGTTTCAGACGGCTGCAATTGAGCTTCTTTTTGATGTGACATAGTTATTCCTTTCATGGCGGAGAGAGAGGGATTCGAACCCTCGGAGCCGTTGCCGGCTCACCGCTTTTCGAGAGCGGCCAATTCAACCACTCTTGCACCTCTCCACGTGTTACCGCTTCATTGTAGCAAAAATGCTAAAATAGCGGTATGGAAGAGACTATTTTTACGAAGATAATTAAAGGTGAAGTTCCCTCGCACAAGATATACGAAGACGACCGCGTACTCGCCTTTCTTGATATTCATCCAATCCAACCCGGTCATACACTCATTATTCCCAAGGCGCAGATGGAGTTTGTGTGGGACCTGACAGACGAAGACTACAGTGCTGTTATGGACGTGACGAAAAAGGTAGCACTTCGCTTGCGTGAAGTTCTTGGCGTAAAGTATATCGGTGAGCGTATCGTTGGTGTTGATGTTCCTCACGCCCATGTTCAACTTATTCCTTTCAACGAAGTAAACCAGTTCAAGGCGCCACAAGATACAGAAAATGAACCCGATCACGCTGCACTTGCGGCCATGGCTGCAAAGTTGGTGATATAGATGCCTATTCGTGTCCTTGCTGTCGGCAAAAAACACGAGGAGTGGGTGCGAGTTGGCATCGACCGCTATAGCGTGCGTCTTAAGCGACCGTTTGATATACAGTGGCTTCTTCTTCCCCACTCATCACGCGAGGGCAAGGTCGCCCGCGAGGAAGAATCGGTACGCCTGCTTGAGCGAATAGCGGCCGACGAATACGTTGTATTGCTGGATGAGCGCGGTACGCTGCTTGATTCCCCTAATTTTGCCAAGCAGCTGCGTCGACCCTTAGATTCTTCTCGGCATGTCACGCTTATCATTGGTGGCGCGTATGGGGTAGACGAGACGGTACATCGTCGTGCTGATCTTGTATGGTCACTTTCTCCTCTCGTATTTCCGCACCAGCTGGTACGGTTGCTTCTGGTGGAGCAAATATATCGGGCGCAGGAAATTAGCGCTGGACGATCGTATCATCATCCGTAACTTGTCTTAGAGGTAGAGATACGCTACAGTGGTAGATGTTTTGAAGCCTATTCCAAGGAGGTAACCATGCCTACGGTTGAGCGTACAGCTCGTGGCGTGCGCACGATTCGACTCATTGGTGCGCATAAGGGAAGGATTGAAGTGTGTGATGGCCATAAGCTCGTATTTGTACTACCTGATCGTCCTGGCGAGAAGTGGCGTATCGCGTCGCCCCCCTTTAGCGGGAGTAATCTTTTAGAGGTGAGTACAAATCATCCTGAACTTGGCCCGGTAGATATTATCATCAAGGTTCCGAGGGATATGGCGCAGCCAATCATCACCAATAAGGTTGGCTGAAAGACAGGCAGGGTTAGCTCTATAGCGCCCTGCCTCTTTTTAATTTTTTATGCTTTATTGACATAAGTGCAATTAAGTGCTATATTTATATTTGTAAAAACAACAAAAACAAACATGTCTCCTTTTCTATTTAAAATTGCTGCCGTAATCATCAGTCTCGCCACTGTCACAGGGGTACTTTTTCACGATGCGCGAGTAGACCGGTTGATGTCGGTGCTTCTTTCAATGCCTATTACCTCGAGTTATGAGGCTAGTCCACGAGCAATTTCTTTTAATGATTTTCATACGCATACAGAGCGGATTTCGTTCGACCAGACAGCCCAAGATATGTCACAAAATCTTGGATTGCCACCTCGTGCAAGCGAAGATAGAAAACATTTACTCCAAAAGCATATCGGCCGTGGCCATCACGCTTTTGATAATTACAATTTACCGCTAATCTCTTAATAATTTAAAATGCCCTGGCGCGCGGGACTGTTTACGCGCCAGGGACTTTTTAATTCAGATTCACATCGTTTGCCTTAACAAAGGCGATGCGACTTCCGAGCTGAATCTCGATGTACTTCGTCGCTCCTGTAAACACCGTGTGATCATACGGGAAACTGCCGTCGGACGCCCATGCATAGAAGTAGTCGGTCGGCACATTGGTGCTGAGAACCTTATACTTCTGTCCACTCTTCAGGGTGTACGGCAAAGCCGTGGGAAACTTAATCCACGTATTTGCAGGCGGCACGCTGATGAGATCGGCGGGATACTCCGACTTCTCGGGGACGGGTTGACCGTAGACGGCAACGTCGCTACTGGTCTTTGGCGTGGCGTACTGACCTCCAATGGCTGGGAACGCCGTCGGTGCCGTCCAGGGGCTGTAAAACCACCCGTACGTACCGTTCACAGCTACCTTCAACCATAGTCCGCCGCTATCGATCTTGTGATCGGCAACGGCAAACGTCTGGCCATAGTACAGCCTGGCGGCCGTGTTATTGATGTCGGTTGTTCCCTGCCCTAGAACGGGATCGGTGAACAAGGGTGCGTTCGCATTCGGCTGAGCATGCAGGTACACGAAGTTGGTTGGCTGCAACCCTGCCGGAACGCACGAGGTGGCAGACGTACATCCAGTGACCGGCTGCTTGTTCAGCGGCCAAAGCGGCATCACGGTAACACCCAGATTGAAATTGCTCGTTGCCGTCAGTGGATTGGCGGCCGCGTTGAGCTGAACACCTCCGTTGATGAGCGTCATGTACTTCTGCCAATCCCAGAACTCTCCGGGATCGGTGTGCATTGCAGGGATGGCAGCTGCCGTTGTGCCGGACACATTATCGTGACCAAGAATGTGCGCCCGATCGCGCGGAACGTTATACTTTGCGGTCAAATATTGCACCAGATCGGCACTCAGGCGGTACATGGTATCAGTGTATGAGCTGCTATCGGCTGAAAAGCCAACATGTTCGATGCCGATAGCATGCATGTTCTCGTACCAGTTGCCAGCATGCCATGCCATGTCGTTGTTCGGTACCATCTCGATAACTTCATTGAGCGAAGCCACGACTACGTAGTGAATGCTGACGTAGCTGTGACTGTTGTTGAAGGTGTCGAGTGTGCTCTGAAGGTCACCTTCCGTATCATGAATGACGATCGTGTTGATCTTCATGTCCTGCGGACGGTTGGTGACATCGTAGTCGCCATAGTCGGTAACATCGCCGCCGTTTGCAACGTATGGTGCGGGCATGACTACGCATTTGATCGTGGCGGGACAGTCGGCCGGAAACGTTGACGGCGGCGGTGCAATGACATTTGGCGACTGGCTACCGAAAGTGGTTTGGCCGTGGCTCTTAGTGGCTACGCCGTTTCCGCTTGCATCGTCAGTGGTCGAAGTGATACTCGAGGGTGTTGCCTGCGCTACCGTTACTGTGCCAACTCCAATGAAGAGAGAGGCGATGATAACGAGCACGGCGGCAGCCCTATGCTGCAAGCCTTTCACTGATAACTCCTTTAGTTATACGACGAGAGTCATGAAAGACCCCTGATAACTATACGTAGTAATGAGGATAAAAATGACAATTTGAGTGTTGTTTTTAATACAAACTAAGAGTGTTTAATTTTTAATTAATTTTTCAACACTTAGTTGAGGACGTCTAGTTCGCTCTCGAGTTGTTTTATGCGAACTTTCTCGCTCTCGAGTTGCTTGCGCGTCTCTTCAACCAGATGAGCCGGAGCTTTTTGAATATAGTTCTCATTGGCTAGTCGTGCCTCGAGATTCTGTATACTTTGTTTTGTCTCAGCCAGCCGAACCTCTAAGTTGGTTTGGTGTTCGTAGAGCGTTTCTTCTGGTACGTCAAGCCATGCTTCGCGGTTACTCGCGGCCAGGCGCAGTCCATGCGCTTGGTCCGTTTGCTGTACGTCTTGCAGGCGAACGAGGTGCTTTACGAGCTCGGCGTTATCGGCGATGAGTGTATCGTTTTGATACAAAAGCGTATATTTCTCGTTTCCCGGCAATTCGGCGATAACATAACGGGCTTCGATGACCAATTTTTGAAGCTGGGCAAATTCGGCAGCGGTAATATCGTTACTCTGAAGTGGAGTTGGCCACGAAGTAGAAATGAGAAGATCATCATGCCAGTTGAGTGATTGCCAGATTGTTTCTGTGACGAATGGCGCAAATGGATGTGCGAGCTTTAAGCTAGTGTCGAGTACCCATGCAAGCATGGCGGGATTATCTTGAGTTTTACTGGCCTCAACGAACCAATCGGCGACACTGTCCCAAACGGCATGGTAAACGCTCTCCCCTGCCTCGGCAAATCGATAGTTCTCGAGCTGTAGCTCGATATCTTTTGCAGCAGCGTTCAGCTCACGGACGATCCAGTGATCGGCAAGGCTACGGGGTTCTGGCAACTGCGGTTTGTAGGTGTCACCAAGCTTTCCTTCGATGAACCGTGCGATATTCCATAGTTTGTTGCAGAAATTGCGTGCCGCCGTTACCTTGCCAACGGAGAAGGCCTGGTTTTGACCGGCACTTCGCGCACCGATAATACCAAGACGAAGCGCGTCTGAGCCGTATTCGGCAACAATCTCCATTGGGTTGATGACATTACCTTTGCTTTTGCTCATTTTTTGGCCATGTTCATCAAGTACGAGCCCGTGAAGGTACACATCTTTAAATGGTACGGAATCTGTGGCATATAGTCCGAACATGATCATACGAGCTACCCATGGATAGAGAATATCGGCACCTGTTTCCATGACGTTTATTGGGTAAAAGCGTGCGAGATCGCTACCTTCAAGATAATCTGTGGTGATGTACGGCCATTGTCCGCTGCTAAACCAGGTGTCAAAAGTTTCGTCGACACGTTTGTATGTTGTATCATCGACAACGATAGTTTGTTCGTCAACGCGGATGTCAAAAATCCAATCTTCAGGGTCATTAACGTTTTGAAAAGCGGGAATAGGAATACCCCAAGGGATTTGGCGGCTAAGGTTCCAATCTTTGATATTTTTAAGGTAGCTCATGAGGGCTGATTTTTTGCTAACGGGGGTAAACTTAATCTTCCCTTCCTCGATCGCCTTCATAGCCCTTTCGGCAAGCGGCTTCATGCCGACAAACCACTGCTCCTTGAGAAGCGGTTGAATAGGTAGGCCACTTTTGTAGTCGTATCCTACGGTATGTTCGATTATCTCTTCGCCACGGCGAAGTTCAGCTGCCTCAAGTGCTGCCAGAACTTTTTTGCGAGCGTCTTCTACCTCAAGTCCCACGAACTGCTCGGGCACATTGATCATTTTTCCATCGAAGTCGATCACTTGAATGCGTTCTAGCTTGTGTCGTTCCCCTACCTCGAAGTCGTTAGGGTCGTGTGCAGGGGTGATTTTGACAGCCCCAGTGCCAAATGCGGGGTCGACATATTCGTCGGCAATAATAGGAATTTCACGATTTGTAAGAGGTAGTAACACGCGTGTGCCAATGAAATCTTTGTAGCGCTCATCATCTGGGTGAACGGCTACGGCTACATCGCCAAGAAGCGTTTCGGGCCGGGTAGTTGCAATGATAATTTCACCGATTTTATCGAGCGTAGGGTAGGCAATTTTCCACAGAGTTCCCTTCTCTAGCTTGTGATCTACTTCAATATCGGCGTAACCGGTTTGGTACTTGGTGCTATAATTAACGATTCGCTCACCTCTGTAAATAAGGCCATCATCCCACATTTTTTTGAATGTTTTATATACTCTGTCAATCACCTTCTCGTCGAGGGTGTATACGAGATCTGCCCACGATACACTTGCCCCTAAGGCGCGAATTTGTAGCTCGGTATTACCTCTGTGCATGGCGACAAAATCCCATACCTGGCTATAAATCTGTTCGCGGCTAAAATCGAAGCGACTTTGACCTTTTTTCTCGAGTTCTCTCTCATATACCACCCATGTTTCGAGGCCAGCATGGTCTTCGCCAGGAATGTATATCACGTCCCTTCCCTTCATACGATAATAGCGAGTAAGGATGTCCTCAAGGCCAATCGTGAGGGCATGACCAAGGTGAAGATTGCCATTGGCATTAGCTGGTGGCATAACAATACTATAGGGCTCGCCCTTCCCTGTTGGCGCAAAGGCATTCGCCTCTTCCCACAAGGCATAGATAGTAGGTTCGAATTGATTTGGATCGTAGGCTTTGGCTAACTTCATAGGGGCAGAACTCTCACTGGGTAGTTTTCACGTGAAAAAAAGAATCAAAATCCAACACAACGTTTTCACACGAAAACGCGCGCTTATCTCCTCCAGGTTTCTTCACGTGTTTGTTTTCATCCCCAATTATACCACATGCGAAGGGCAGTGTATAATCAACTTATGATAACGGTTCAAACGTGCGAAAATCAGATTGAATGGGACGAAAACGTCCTCTCGCGAAAAGGACATCCTTTGCAGTTGTGGGGGTGGGGGGAAGTAAAAGCTGGTCACGGGTGGCGGGTTGATAGGGTAGTGGTGCGTGAAGATACTACGGTTATTGGACTTGGGCAATTACTCATTCGGCCACTTCCATGGCCTTTTACAGCGCTTGCGTATATTCCGCGGGGACCAATAAGTGAACCTGGCTATGAAGCTGAGATACTGACGGCCTTGGCGCATCACGCGAAGTATATACATAAAGCGCTCGTGCTTACTATTGAGCCAGATGTGGAAAAGCTGCCTCACCTGAGTGGCTGGCGTCAGTCAAGAAATACCGTTCTTATTCCACGAACACTTATTCTTGATCTGTTACGGTCAGAAGATGAGCTGCTTGGTGACATGACAAAGAAAACGAGGCAGTACATACGTAAATCGGCTCAGGATGTTGCTGTGCGAAAGGTAAAAAGCAGGGAAGAGCTTGCGCAATGTCTAGAGATATACAAGCAAACAGCCACACGGGCTCAATTTGCCCTCCATGACGACCAATATTATTATGATATTTTCGATAAATTAGGTGAGCATTCGCCAGTATTTGCAGCATTCGTGGATGATACTCCAGTGGCTTTCTTGTGGCTGGTGATCAGTAGACAAACGGCATTTGAGCTGTATGGGGGTATGAACGACGAAGGACAGCGCCTCAGGGCGAACTACACCTTAAAATGGCACGTTATTCAGGCGATGAAAACATGGGGAATTGAGCGGTATGATCTTAACGGATTGCTTAATGATGGGGTGAGCACGTTTAAACAAGGTTTTGCAGCTCACGAGAATATGCTTGTGGGTACGTATGACAAGCCACTCTCGTCTTTGTATAGTATATGGAATACCGCATTACCATTAGCGAAGAAGGCGTTAAGAGTTATAAAGAATCGTTGATTTTTGTACAACATATATAAAATAATAATCACAAGTGAATCACCGGAATGACGAATGAGACTAACAAGGGCGCGCCTTGTCGGATATTGAGCGTTGCGAGCCCTTGACCTATGCACTTGAATGTAGTTAAAATTGACAGACTACCAACAGAGCAGGAGAAGTCGTGGTTGCTATTCTTCCGAAAAAAATCCTCTTGAGCTATCTGGAAGAGGCTGAAATTTTACTAGAGGAATATGGGTTCGCTACAGAGGTGGATAAGCCGGGTCTTCTCTCGCTATCGTGTGCGTTTGGGCTTACAGCATTGTCGCCGGCAATACGGAAGTTTGTTGCACCCGCATTGGCTAGTCCTACTTCTGAGAAGATTGGCCGTGGCTGGTTCGTTGGGTCGGCTTGGGAATCTGTGCCGCAGGCATACAATAGTGAGGAAATGATCAATAAGTGGAATGCCCGCGCTAATGCTATGACTGACGCTATTAGGGTTTACCTTGGTATCGATGATCTCTGGCGCAACCAGGTGACACTTAGGAAAATTATCAGGCGCCTGAATAAAGTGAGGTAGTTACGCCGAGGCGTGCCCTGGAGTTTATTACAAACTCCAGGGTGTTTTAAATAGGGAAAGTTTTTTCGAATTGACATGAAATAAGCTCCAATGATCTGAGATCATTGGAGCTTTATCTAAAAATTGGACCGGCGCGGTTTTACGTACGAATTACATCTGCAATGGCCATAGGTGGTTTGTGATGATCATCATCTGTAATGAAACCATTCTTTGGCGGGTGTTCGTCAAGGAACGCACGTACCTTGTCGGTAAAAATCCCCTGCGTCATATAGGGTTGAGCGGTCAGGGTTGCTTCGCCGCACTCGGGGCTACGACAGGTGAGTCGAGGTAGGTTTGCGTTAAAGCCAGCATAATCGTACCGCACATCGTGTCCGTCGCTCTTTCCAGGCATCACTTTTCCTTAAAGCGAGAAGTTTTTCTAGACATTACAAGTATACGTTATCTGGCATGAAAAGTTGAGCAGCGGACAGCCTATGTATGGTTCCAGGCGGTTTTAGTCATCGAGAGACTAGGAATAGCCTCGAAGTCAAAAGGGGAGATTGGTTGTTTTTTCTGAGCGTAGTAGTAGCCAAGTGTGGCTATCATGGCGGCGTTATCGGTACAAAGGTTCATTGGGGCGTAGTCGATATGAAGAGGGAGGCGCTCGGAGAGTTGTCGCCTTAGCTCCTGATTGGCCGCGACACCACCGGCAATCACGACAGACCTTGGCATATAGTCGCGAAAGGCTTTCTCGGCTTTATCAACGAGTGTTTCAACGGCAATACGTTGGAAGCTAGCGGCGAAATCTGCCCGCTGAACGTCATTTAAGCGTCCTGGAAGCTCGTGCGAAGGGAAAGTGAAGTCAACGCCCACTTCGCGTTGTACAGCCCGTAGGACGGCTGTTTTTAGGCCTGAAAAACTAAAGTCGTAGGGCCCCTGGAGTTTGGCTTTGGGAAGACGATACTTGTATGGGTCGCCCCCGAGAGCGGCTTTGGCAATAGAGGGGCCACCAGGATAGGGAAGGCCGATAATTTTAGCAACTTTGTCGAATGCTTCGCCAACCGCGTCATCTTGAGTTTGGCCGAGAAGGGTGTAGTCACCATGGTCACGGAAAAGAACAAGCTGCGAGTGACCGCCGCTGACGATAAGGGCGAGCATAGGAAATTCGGGTGCCTGTTCGTTGAGGAAGTTAGCGTAGACATGCGCCTCGACGTGATGGATGGGGTAGAGCGGCTTGTTTTTGAGAAGTGCAAGCGTACGGGCGGCGAGCGTGCCGACAAGGAGCGATCCAATGAGACCGGGTGCGTAGGTAACGGCGATGGCGTCGACGTCATCCCAGGTCAACTGGGCACTTGTGAGCGCCTGGTTAATAACGGGGTTAATAACTTCAATGTGACTCCTTGCGGCCACCTCAGGTACAACACCACCATATGCGGCGTGAATATCAATTTGTGAATTGACGACATTACTAAGAAGCGTCCGTCCATCTTCAACAATGGCGGCTGCGGTTTCATCACAACTACTTTCTATTCCCAAGATCTTCATCTGTTAAATAGTATACGCCAAATGAAAAATTATGACTATTTTGAAATATTTTCCTGAAAACGTACGTATAATAATCGAGGTGACAAGTTGTCACTGTAGTAACAGAGGAGTGGTATGAAGCTTCTTTTGGGGGCTGTGCTGACAAGCGCAGCTTTGATGACGGTAGCAGTGCAGCCAGCGGCTGCCCAGACAGTTTCTCTTGGTGAGTTTCACTCCTGGAGCTCGGTACAGTTGGCGGAAGGTTCCTTCAACGGGACGATGCTAACAGTACAGGGCGGCCGCATGAATGTTCGGCTGCTTCCTGGTGTGACGACCGGAACGTGGACGTCACCGGTGCAGATGCTTCGTGGGCAGCTTGCTCCTTCAGGGGCGATCAATCCTTCATGGCAAGCAAGTACGCCCTATGGAACTCACCTCGAAGTTGGTCTCAAGGTTCATGAAAATGGGCACTGGAGCAGCTGGTATCAGATGGGTAAGTGGGCGTTCACGAGTACGCCTACGTTTACCCGGACATCGGTAGATAATCAATCTGACTCGTTCGGAACGATTTACACCGATACGTTCGTGGCTGGATCTACGGCAGTAGACGCCTATCAGTTACGAGTGCAGCTGGTGGGCGATGGGCGTCAGAGTCCGTCCGTCTATCAGCTGGCGGCACAAACTGCCGACAGTCAGACATGGACGACGGTCAGTAAGACGACCATGAACACTACGGTCGACCTGTCTGTTCCTATGTTTTCGCAGTACCTTCACGGGAAGCAGGACGGTACCGAACCCGAATATCCGGCCTATGGTGGCGGTGGCGAGGCGTGGTGCAGTCCTACTTCGGTAGCGATGGTGCTCAAGTACTACCAGACCGGTCCGACGGCGCAGGATATTCAGGCGCTGCCGGCAGATCAGTGGTTTGACGCTCACGGTCGGATTGATGGTGAAGTGGACTACGCAGCCATTCACACCTACGACCAAGCCTACGAGGGGACTGGCAACTGGCCGTTCAATACAGCCTATGCAGCTGCGTTCGGTCTCAACACCTCGGTGCGCGCGTTTTCGAGCTTGCAGGATGTGGAGAGTCTCATCAAGCACGGAGTGCCCGTGGTGGTTTCGATCGCCTGGAACAACGAAGACAGTAACCCGGATAACGATTTGCCGGGAGCCTCTATCACAAAAACGGGTGGTCATCTGATGGTAGTTCGTGGGTTTACCGCGACTGGTGAGGTGATTGCGAACGACCCGGCAACTCCTTCGGGGGACGCCAACGTACGCCACATGTATCCTCGGGCTGCTTTCGAGCGCCAGTGGATCAATAACTCCAACGGAACGGTGTACGTTATCCAGCACTGACCGTAAGTACTAACGACCACGCATGGTTATAAAGTGTCCCCGAGCTATGGCACTGGCATCTATCTAAGATGTCGAGGACTGAAAAAGTCCGTATAGCTCATTTTTTAATGAGCACGGTATAATACGACAGGCAGAAACGGCAACCTAAGGAGTTTCGCGTGTCTGCAGTACTTTTTGACTACTACAAGTTAACTCCGAGTCAGCGTAATGGTGTCATCGTCGACAGTGATATGTCGTATGATGAAGCCATCGCTGACCATAAGGTTCCACGAGAATTTCGAGCTCAACACAAGCTGATTCGGCCGTTCCTTCGAGTCGTCCCTGTTATTTATTACGGATATGATGACAAGATCCACCAAGGTCAAATCGTCGTACATACGTACATTGAAGAAGGTGTACGGCGTTTGTTTAAGAAGTTGTTCGAAGAAAAGTTTCCGATTTTCTCGGTTATTCCTGCGAGTCATTTTGGCTATGACGACGAACGGTCTATGGCGGCGAATAACTCTAGCGCGTACCGGCCCGGCGATCAGGAACATGGGTACGCCGCTGCAATCGACTTGAATCCATTTACTAACCCCTTTGACAGGATGGTGGATGGCGTGCGCACTATCGAGCCAAAGGGTGCGCATTATAATCCGCATGCCAAGGGCGCGATCACTCATCGCGGTGTCGTCGCCACGTTCTGGACGTCATTGGGGGGAGAATGTGGCTGTAACTGGGGTGACGAGACGGCGGGAGATCAGTTTTACGTGAAGGGTTTCTTTGACTATCAGCACCTTCAGCTAGGTGGCAAGCGCCACGAGCGCTTCCATGCGCAGATTTTGCCAGCTGCTTTACGCGGCTAATGCAAGTCTCGTCTTCTAAAGACTCTGTCTTTAGAAGACGAGATGTTTTAATTCCTGTATGCTAGAAATAGTGACTAGGTAGCAAAACGGAGGGGTAATATGCGTGCAGTGTGGTCGGGGTCAATCAGTTTTGGACTGGTAAATATACCGGTGAAATTATATAGCGGCTCGCAGGCGCATGAGGGGCTCGACCTAGACATGCTTCATAAAGAAGACAAAAGCCCCATTCGCTATGCGCGTATTTGCCGGGCGGATGGCCAGGAAATTGCTTACGACGACATCGTCAAAGGCTATGAGTATCAGGATGGTGACTATGTGGTGCTGACTGATAAAGATTTTGAAAAGGCTGACGCCAAGAAAACAAAAACGGTTCAGCTGAAGCAATTTGCCCATGAAAGTGAGATAGATTCGCGCTACTTTGAAAAGCCCTACTATCTTGAACCAGAAAAAGGCGGTGAACATGCGTATGCGCTGCTACGAGATGCGCTAGAGCAGACTGGCAAAGTAGCACTAGGGACGTTTGCGATGCGTTCACGTGATACTATGGCGGCTATTAAACCTCTAGGAAATGCATTGATTTTAAATCAGCTGCGATTTCCGAGTGACCTGCGCGAGCCCGGCGACATTCAATTTCCTAAAGAGAAGGCTAAAGGTGAAGAGATGGCTATGGCGGTGAAGCTCATTGGCCAATTGACCGAGCCATTTATCCCCGAAGATTGGCACGATACATATACCGAGGAGCTAGAAGAAATTATCGAAGATAAAATCAAGGGGAGGAAGCCGAGGCAAAAGTCGAAAGTGCCAAAGCCTACAAGTGTCAATGACCTTATGGTTACGCTTAAGGCAAGCCTTGCGAGGAAATAATAACGATGTCGCTTGCGAAATATCATAAAAAACGCAAGTTTAGCGATACGCCTGAACCAAAGGGCGATGTGCGAAAGACGCGTCAAAAAAAGCTGATTTTTGTAGTGCAAGAACACCACGCTAGGGCGCTGCACTACGATTTTCGCCTAGAAATGGACGGAGTGTTGAAAAGCTGGGCGGTGCCAAAAGGACCGTCGATGAACCCACACGATCATCGATTGGCAGTGCATGTCGAAGATCATCCGTATTCGTACCGCACGTTTGAGGGGACGATTCCGGAAGGGAACTATGGCGCAGGTGAGGTGAGCATTTGGGATAAGGGGACATATGAGCCGCGAAAAGAGACGAATACTCCAGAGAAAACGCTACTCAAAGAACTAAAAGATGGTCATATTACATTTGTCCTGCATGGCGAGAAGCTACAAGGTGAGTTTGCACTCATAAAAACAGATATGGGTGGCAATGAAACGTCATGGCTACTAGTGAAGAAGGGCGATTCATATGCGAGTGAAGAGAAAATAGTCGAGCAGGCTACTCTTGAGGTAGCCAAGAAGAGTGCATTGCCACAGAAGGTGAAGCCGATGCTTGCAACGCTGACCAAAGAGCCGTTCGACAGTGTGGATTGGTTGTATGAAATAAAGTGGGACGGCTACCGGGCGATCGGCGCCTGGGACGGCCAAGAAGCACAGCTTTATTCGCGTAATGGTCTCGATTTTAGTAAAAAATACGCTGCTATTACTGAAGCACTGGCTAAAAGTAGTCACCAGCTGGTGGTGGACGGGGAGATTGTGACGGAGGATGAAGACGGAAGACCGCACTTTGAATGGTTGCAAAATTACCATCGTCGCCCACAGGGAAGACTTGCCTACCAAGTATTTGACCTGTTGTGGTGTAATGGAAGATCGACAACCGAGCTACCTTTGATTGAACGAAAGAAACTGTTGAAGAACGTTTTGCCGAAAAATTCGATTATTCGTTACAGTGACCATGTAATAGGTGAAGGAAAGTCGTTTTTTAAAGCGGCCGATGCTAAGCATCTGGAAGGTATTATGGCAAAACGCGCGGATAGCGTGTATCGACCTGGTGTTCGTTCGGAGAATTGGCTAAAAGTAAAAACGCATCTTCGTCAAGAGGTGGTAATTGGCGGCTTTACCGAGCCCCGCGGTTCTCGGCAATATATTGGCGCGCTGATGCTTGGCGTGTATCAAGACGGCGAGTTTCGTTACGTTGGCCATAGTGGTGGGGGCATTCCGACTGACCAACTAGCGCCACTTCGCAAAAAGTTAGAGGGTATGGAGCGTAAAAAGTCGCCCTTTGTCGATATCTTTAAACCGAACTCAATACCGCATTGGGTAACGCCGACGCTGGTATGCGAGGTGACTTTTAGTGAATGGACAAGTGATGGCCGCATGCGCCAACCAATTTTTATGGGGCTGCGGCCAGACAAGGAGGCGACAGACGTGCATATCGAGAAAGCAAAAACAGAAGTTCCAGGCGAAAAACCGATGCCGCGCTCACGCAAAGTGAATTTTACACACCTGGATAAAGTGTTTTGGCCTGAAAAGGGATACACCAAAGGCGACGTGATTGCCTATTACGGCCAAATGAGCAAAGTGATGTTGCCGTATTTGAAAAATCGGCCACAATCTATGCTTCGTCACCCCGATGGTTACAAAGGATTCTCGTTCTTTCAAAAAGACCTTGAAAAGCCGCCGACCTGGGCGCAAACAGCTAGTATTTATTCGGCGTCGAACCATAAAAATGTGCATTATTTGGTGTGCGACTCGAAAGATAGCTTGCTCTATATGGCGCAGCTGGGTTGTATAGAAATAAACCCGTGGAGTTCGCGGCTTGGTTCGCTAGAAAACCCCGATTGGGCAGTCATTGATCTCGACCCTGAGGGAGTGAGTTTTGATGACGTCATAACGGTGGCTCAAATGGTAAAAAAAGTGTGCGACGAATTGCACATAGTTAGCTATCCGAAAACATCAGGCAAAACGGGGATTCATATTTTTATACCTATGAATGCCAAATATACATACGAACAAGCAGAGCAATTTGCGAACATTTTAGTGCACATAGTCAATGAGCGACTTCCGAAATTGACCAGCCTTGAGCGCAGCCCGAGCAAACGACCGCACCGAGTGTATTTGGATTATTTACAAAACAACGAAGGGCAAACGCTTGCGGCCCCATACTCTATACGGCCTGTCAAAGATGCCTCTGTATCAACGCCGTTGCATTGGGATGAAGTGCGAAAAGGCCTAACGCCCTCGCAATTTACCATCGGGAATATGGCTCGTCGCGTCGAACAAGTAGGGGATTTGTGGAAGCCGGTACTAGGCAAGGGAATTGATATTGAAAAAGTAATACGAGCATTCAGAGGATAACATCCTATGCTATTAGTATAGCCTCACGATTCTGAGGCTATAGGTGATCAGAGTAACTTCAAAAACGCTTGATGCACTAATGCGGGGCAGACATTGTCTGTCATGTGACATTTTTTCACGCGTTGCATAAAGATATCTCTCATGGCTTTTACGACATCACTTTCCGAAGCTCTTACCAACGCGTTATAATCACCAAAAAGAGCAAGAACCCTTTTCGAAAGCGGAGACGACAACGCTGTTTTCATATGTGACGTTTTTACTGTCGCACCTTTGTGACTGATCATAAAGTAGATATACAGTGTATTCTTCTTTATGTACTTTGAAAGCATGAAGCTTGAATCTGGCAACTCATCGAGATAGATTGCTTTGCCGCTGTCTAGTTCTCCAGTTCGTCGGGGGCATGCTGGTGGCACCATTGGTCCTCGCGGAGTCATCACGAAGAATATAGTAACACGATAATCTTGAAATGAGAGTAAAGTAGCCTCAGGATTCTGAGGCTGGTAGATACACTTACGCCACAGATATGTGCAAATTAAAAAGGTCCCGCGCTTTTTTTGCGTGGGACCTGTGTTGTCTAGGACGATAACAACTATACTGCCTCTAGCACTTCGCGCAGAGCATGTTCATTCAATGCCCAGCATTTGCCGCCCTCAACCCCAGGACAACCCCTGACACGATCAAGGAACATATCGCGCATTTTAGCGACAGTCTTACTCTCTGTTGCCTCAACGATCGCCGTCCCTCTAAGATCTTTGTAACGCGACGTCGAGCTTGTAATGATGCGGTGCACTTTCTTGACAAGGTTGGAATCAACCGGCTCGGTTAGCACGTTCGACTCTACAATTCCCCCATGCCTTGTGCTGTTAGGGTCGCCAAAGGCAACAATCATATCAACGTGATTAAGCTCGTAGTTGACGAACAGCTTAAAGTCTTCTTCGGAGAGATCTATTCTTTTTCCTTGTTGGATGGAAGGGCAAAGGGGATTCGGAGGAACAGAGAGGCCTCGATAAGGTGTCATAGGCTCTTTATAGCATCGTTTAAGTTCAGAGTCAAAAATTGTATCTTTGGCAGGGACTTGCTATTATGCGTAGGGTACGCGCTCGTCCTAGTCATCTAGTAGAAGAGGTGTGTAAAACGTGGCATTTTGGGGTAGCGATAGAATTGTGCCTGCATCTCCCTCCGCATCCAACTCGAATGCTTGGCATGCATGGCGTGATCAGGTAGTCCCAGGAATGAAAGTGGCTTACGATGGTAGGAATTACATCGTCCAGGAGCGTATTGATATAGTGGTAGGCGGACGTGAATCGCTCAGACGACTTAACCTACTATATATGGGGAAAGAGATATGGGGACTTGACATTTGTACCTCCAAACGTGGGGATATCGAGCTCTTTTTCTGGGAGATGGTTGCTACGAGCAAGGTGCAGCCCTTCCCTCCAAATCCTCAAGACCACGTTGTCCGATATAAGAGGCAGCCGTTCAAGCGTTTTCATAAGTCGGATTATGTCAATTGCAGTCAAATTTCCTCTAAAGGGGCAGCTAACCGTGGCCGCTATTCCTACGAAGAGTACGAGGCCTCTGATAGATCACAGCTATGGATTCAGCAATATGAAGGTAGCGAAACCTGGGCAACTATACGTAGGCCAGTAGGGCTTTATCAGGTTCAAATCTACAAGTAGATGAAGCCGTCGCCGGGGAATACCATTCCCCGGCGTGTTTAAATAGAAAAATTTTATCTTAGCGTATAGTATTCGCGTAATTAGCTCGGTATACTATTTTAGGGAACTCGCATTACGATCGATGGGATGATGATGGAACTCCAGCGAGCTAACGATGAGTATTGGCAGGTGCTGGACGGCAAAAGGCCGATGGCATTTATCTATACAGGGTCGTGGGGAAACATTGAGCGTATTGGATTTGCCAAGGGAATCACCTCTAAGAATCGTCTCGCTGTTTTGCATCTGTGCTTCTCGCACTTGTTGCGGCTCAACAAGACGAACCAAAAGGCGAAAAGTATTGGCTTTCCGAGTTCACTCATGCCTTCCGAGGAGTTGGTGATAGCAGATTCTGACTCTGGTGCGCTTATGGATTTTGCTGTCATTTTACCTTTTGTAAAGAGGCTTTCTCTGAGCCAACTTATGCAATACCTGGACTTATTTGACGTTGAGGCAGTAGAAGAGAGCGATTTTGATTCTATCGATGCGATTTTGAAACGCGTACTCGGCTCCGCCTCTCTAGACAGAGAAGTCTCGTTTAGTGCAAAGGTGGTATCGCATTCGGTAGTTGTTCAGTTTGCTGCTAAGCGGTCGTCTTTTCTCTTTTTGCGACGGTCTCCTGTCGAAGCGAAAGAGGAAGATAAGCGGGAGCTCTTCTATCTCACGCCAACTGGAGCCGTACGTAGTAAATATTACGATCCGGTAAACTTCATTCGTCCGCGTCAGGATGATTTTTGGAATAAGGCGGGTGGTCGTGAGGTAGCGGTAGATAGTGTGTGCATGATCATATCTATGTCACTTCTGCGTGGTGCGAAGTCTCAGGCTAATCTGGCACATTTGCTTCGTACGTTGCTAGGCAAGACTGAGTATTTCGTACGACTCCTCCCATAAAGTAACAGCGGCCTCTCGAGGCTCCGGTAGCCAATCCGGCGTCTAACCTCTACGAAAGGAGGTTTTTCCTTTTGATTAGGTACTTGCAATTGCATTCAGAATTGGACGTTATGAGAGGCCTGGAATAGCACTCTAAATTGAAATGGGCTCCACGTTATGCGGAGCCTGTCTATCACCTTCTCGTGGATTGGGTGGCTGATGATCGGCGAGATTTTAGCTATACCGCCTCAAATACCTCTTGCATAGCATCTTGGCTGAGCGCCCAGCATTCATTGTATACTACGCCGTGACAACCACGAATGTGGGCAAGAAACATCTTTCGCATTTGAGCGACGACATCACTTTCATGGGGTCTGACGATCGACAATTTATCAAGGTCTATTAAGCGTGATGACGAGGTTGTAATAATGTGATGTGCTTTCTTGGCAAACTTGGAGTTGAGCTCTGGTGTAATCTCACTAGATTCTATATGGTGATGGCTGGGATCGCCGAACACTACCCATATGCTGAGGAATGTCTTGTGCTTGGCTACGTGCAGGCCAAAGGGTTCCTTTAGAACATCGGTTCTCCCGCCGGTTTGCACAGCAGGGCAAATGGGATTCGGAGGAACTGAAATCGCCATACATATGTTTTATCATGTGGCAATGAACAAGCCAAGTTCGAGGTTATAGGGCAAGTAATTAAAGTTGCCTCCGGGGGATCCCGGAGGCGTATTTGTGTAGTGGGGTTAGATTTTTACCTCACTTAGTAGCTTGCGCACGATAGCTGCGTTCATGGCGCCACACTTGTCACGGCTTGGCGGCTCCTTACACTCCTTAATATGTTTCAAGACAGCATTCTTTAGTGTCTGCATGGTTGGAGTTAGCTTACCGGGCTTAGATGAAAAATCATGCTGCTCCTTTACGATACGAGCAACCTTATTGATAAGAGGATCGTTCGCATTAAGTTGAAGTGTTTCTGATGTTTCATCAAATTCCGTGCCGAGTCCTTCGGTAAAAGAAATCCACACGCTGGCGTCAGTGTCGTCGCCGATACGTGCTATGCCAAGGCTAAAATAGCGGGCATCTTTGAGTTTGTATGTGATAGGGCTTTTTTTGAGGGGACAGTTGCTGCAAAGTTCTGTCGTTTTCCGCACGTTTTTAATAATAATATGCTATATAATCCCAGTCAATGTTGTTACGAAAAAGGTGTGTAGGCCGTGCTAAAATGAATTTATGAGTATAAAGCAAACGCTTGTGGATGGAGTGCGAAAAGCACTGCCGCATGAAGCAGTACGGAGCCTGGAAGAAGTATATCGTCGTGGACGAGTCCGCCTGGTGAGCGCGCGCTATGGCAATCCTGCGCGGGGGTTAAAAATCATTGCCGTGACTGGTACGAACGGCAAAACGACCACGGCCAATTACATCAACGAGATCTTGAAAGAGGCCGGCCTGAAAACGGCCATGTTTAGCACGGCGGTCATCGAACTAGCGGGTAAGCGCCAGATAAATGACTTGAACGCCACGGTAGCAAGCACGCGTCGTATGCAAGAGTTTTTTCGCGATGCAAAAAGGGCAGACGTTGATTATGTTGTACTAGAAATCACGAGTCATTCGCTGCAGCAGCATAAGTTAGACGGTATTCCTATTGAGGTAGCTATTATGACCAATCTTACGCAAGATCACCTGGATTACCACAAGACAATGGAAAACTACGCTGCCGCCAAGAGTAAACTTTTCTCTGGTGAGCCGAAATTTATTGTGCTTAATCGTGACGACGCCTGGTTTGATTACTTTAATCAGTTTGTCGCTGGCGCACAAAAAATTACTTACGGTGAGCATGAAGAAGCTGAAGCTCGCATAGAGTATGTCAAGTTATACAAGAAAGGGAGCGAGGCTACGGTGGTGATCGATCATCAGACGAAGCTGCACCTAGCGACAGCGCTTCCAGGAAAGTTCAATGTATACAATATGACAGCTGCCGCTGCAGCAGCATATATACTAGGCATGAAACTGACCGATATCGTTGAGGGAATCGCTAATCTTGAAGGTGTGCCGGGGCGATTCGAGCGGGTAACGGAGGGTCTGGGCTACGATGTGATTGTTGACTATGCCCATACACCAGACGCTCTAGAAAAACTGCTAGAGGCGGCGAAATCTGTCACAAAAAATAGGGTTATTTTAGTATTTGGGGCGACAGGTGATCGTGACAAAGGCAAACGACCGACTATGGGTGAGATAGCGGCGAAGCTGGCTGACCGCATTATATTAACAGATGAAGAAAGCTATAATGAAGATCCGCAGACTATTCGCAACCAAGTCCGACAGGGTATCGAAAATGCTAGAGGTGAAGTGAAGTTGACAGAAATTGCCGATCGTCGCGAGGCTATTGCCAAGGCGCTTTCTATCGCAACTAAAAATGACACGATTCTTATTACTGGCATGGGACACGAGCAATTTCGGATTGTGAACGGTGAGCGATTGCCATGGAATGACGCCGACGTTGTACGTGAAATTCTTGTTAAAGGCTAATAGTAGTTTTCGTGGTATATAAGGCGGTGAAGGCGCATGACGATTCGTTCGCCAAGCCGCGTCCACAATTTGTAAGCACCTGCCTTGACAACTAAGTCATACGCGCCAACATAATCTGTTACTTCTTTGTTAAAACTTGTTTTAAACCGCCCAATGCCGTAGTACGGGTGCTGTTGATCGTTGATCTTGTCGGACGGTGGTGTTCCGCAGAAATCGTAAACTGTCACACCCCTTCTCTTCATCCACTCAATAATACGCCATTGCAACAGATGACTCGCACCATATACGGTACGCTCACGCACCGACCCCCCGTCTTTATACGTGCCTTTTTCACCGAAGACGACTGCAAAAGCGCCGGCAACAATTTGATCGTTTACGTAGGCAAAAAAAAGCTGCCCCATTCCTCTTTTGGCAAAGCATTGCCAAAACGATTTGTAATAAGAGTAGTTGCGTATAGCAAAGGAGTCAGCGGCGGTTTCCGCCAGAAGCCGGTACATATGTTCGCAGTTCTCATCTGTTGTCGCGACGAGCTGGGTAGTTACACCGTCACGCTCAGCTCTCCGAATCGCATGTCGTCCTTTTTGGTTCAAGTGTGTCATGATGGTTTCAAGATTAGGGGAAAGGTCAAGAAGCACGGTAGAGAAATTGGGCTGAATAGGGCGGACCTTTACGAGTTGTAATTTCATAAGATCAACGAGTGTTTCGTCGGTTTTGCGTAACTCAGGCTCAATTTTAACCGCAAAGACCCCCTGCTGTCTAGCAAATCCTTCTATCGAAGCTAAAAGTCTGTCGAGGCTACTAATCGTATTCACGCCTGGGCCTTTTGGTATATACCATAGCTTACCGAGGCCGAGTACACTTTTTTCAAGGATTGTCACAGCTATCTCATCCGCGATGACGTAACGTGACGTCCATTTGCTCAGGTTCTTTAGTTCGGCAAATTCTTGACTTTGAAGGAAATTACCTCCGTCGATATTAGAGAGGACCAATTTGTCCCACGCATCAACCTCTTCTTTGTTCGCAAATCGACAGCTCATATGTTCATTGTACAGCATGAAAAGACTACTCACCTACCAGTGGTTATTAACTATACCTTAAATTGCATCGAGATGGTGCTCTTAAGCAAAAAAAGGAGTGATACAATAGAGATAATGAGCGAAGAATTAATCAGCGCCTATGATATTCGTGGTACCGAGGCAAATGGTCTAACGGTAGAATGTGCCTGGAATGTGGGAAAAGCGCTCGCAGATTGGCTGCCGACAGCCGGAGACGTAATGGTGGTAACAGTGCTCACGCAACATACCATCGCCTCGGCTGTGATGGAAGGGTTACGCCTCCAGGGCCGTACTGTTGTTGACGGTGGCGTAGGCGGCAAAGAGGTGGCGAGAAACTACATTACTGCTGCGGGTATTTCCGGTGCTGTTGTTGTTGGGTTTGATGAACTGGAAAAACAAGTGACAATAGAACTATATCAACATGAAGCAAAGCTGATTGATAGCAAAAGCGGTTTGAAAGAAATTCGCGCGCTTGTAGAGGCTGGTAATTTTGTACCTGCAGCCATTAAGGGTGAATTGCTTCATTTGGCATAGCGCCTACGCATAAAATTAGCACTCTGCACTTGCAAGTGCTAATTTTTTTATTTACAATAAGAACGCATACAACGAAAACGGAGGAAATTCATGAGCACACCTATAAAACCTCTGGCAGACCGCGTGGTGGCAGTGCGCGAAGAAGCGCAAACAAAGACAGCCAGCGGGCTTTATCTGCCTGATAACGCCAAGGAAAAGCCAAGCCTCGCAAAGGTTGAGGCGATTGGCCCTGATGTAAAGGGAATCAAGGTAGGCGACAAGATTATTTATAAAGAATATTCAACCACCGAACTGAAAATTGATGGTATCGAATATTTGATTGTTAAGGAAGAAGATATTTTAGCAACTGTTTAAGAAAGGAGTTGTTCAAGGGAAAAGAGCAGCCGGAGCCGGCGGATTCATTCCGCAGCACCGCGCGATGAGAAAAACCATAGGTTTGTCTCATAAGCCCTTGGGCGGAGAAAATATGGCAAAAAAAGTATTTTATGATGATGATGCCCGCGCGCGTGTACTTGGCGGCGCCAAGGCGCTTTACGATGCGGTAAAGGTAACCTACGGGCCAAAAGGCCGTAATGTGGTGATTGCCAAAGGGTATGGTGGACCAACAGTGACTCACGACGGAGTAACGGTAGCAGAAAGTGTTGACCTGCCTGAAAACGACGACGAAACGCTCGGCTACAAAGTAGGTGCCGAACTTATTAAGCAGGCTGCGAGCAAGCTGAATAAAGTCGCTGGTGATGGCACAACTACCGTAACCGTGCTTACCTACAATATTTTGAAGGAGGCAAACCGCCTTATTGCAGCTGGTCACAATCCGCAAGAACTACGTAAAGGCATTGAAGCGGCTGGTGCCGAAGTGGTGAAGCAACTCGATGGCCTAAGCGAAAGCATTGAAGGCAAAAAAGCACGTGTCGCCGAAGTGGCAACCATTAGCGCTGGCGATGAAAGTATCGGCAAGCTCATTGCCGATGTTATCGAAAAAGTGGGCAAAGACGGTGTCGTGACTGTTGAAGCTGGCCAAGGCCTTGAAATGGAAGCCGAAGTCGTGGAAGGCTTCTCTCTGGATCGCGGGTGGGTGAGTGCCTTCTTTGTAACCGACGTTAATCGTCAAGAGGCAGTCTACGACAAGCCAGCCATCCTTATTACTGACAAAAAGATTTCTAGTGTACAAGAATTTTTGCCAATGCTTGAGAAATTGGCGCAATCTGGTAAGAAAGATGTTGTACTGATTGCCGACGAAGTAGAAGGTGAGGCCCTCAGTATTCTTGTGCTCAACAAGTTAAAGGGTGTATTTAACACCGTGGCTATTAAGGCGCCCGCTTTTGGTGATCGCCGCAAGGAGATTTTGGCTGACATTGCCATGCTAACCGGCGCAACAGTTGTTAGCGAAGACCAAGGTATGACGTTCGAAAACGTTGGCCTTGAAGTACTTGGCTCGGCCCGTAAGGTAATTGTTGGCAAAGACGAAACGACTATTATCGAAGGTGCTGGCAAGCAAAGCAGCGTGAAGGCACGTATTGCGCAAATTCATGCTCAGGCAGAAAACGCTAGTAGCGAATACGACAAAGAACAGTTTGAAAAGCGTGCCGCGGCCTTGAGCGGCAAAGTCGCTGTTATCAAAGTCGGTGGCGCAACTGAAACCGAAATCGACGAGAAAAAATTCCGGGTAGATGACGCTGTGGCTGCTACAAAGGCTGCTCTCGCCGAAGGTATCGTTGCTGGTGGTGGCGTGACGCTTGTGAATCTTTCTGCAAAGATCATTGCTAATGGTGCCGATAGCATTTCTGCCGGTCGTCAAATTCTGAAAAACGCGCTTAAACAGCCATTTTTACAGATAACTAGTAACGCTGGTCTCAACAGTGAAGCACTTTTAGCGCAAGTAGAAGCGGGCAAGCTTGGCTTTGGTGTTGATGTTAATGAACCAGAAAAAGGCTTGATTGACGTCAAGAAGGCCGGTGTCATCGATCCAACTCGCGTCACTAAAGAAGCAGTCCAAAACGCCGTATCCATTGCCTCGACTGCTGCGACTATGGGCGCGCTTGTGGTAGACATTCCAGAAAAAGAAGAGGCTGCTCCAGGTGGTGGCATGCCTGGTATGGGGATGATGTAGTATAATCTGAAGTATGTTAAAAACACCGCCAGTACGGCGGTGTTTTATATTGCGCAACTAAGCCTTTATGGTATTATATAGTAGCCCCGACCCTGTTGGAATGGAGGACTCTATGACAACTCCTGTTGTTGCTTGGGGATCAAAAGATGCAGCGTTTCGTGACCTCGTTCGCTTAACACTTCACCGGTTAGGCAATCTTATAGAGAGTGACGATGGAAAGACAACTGCAAAGCTATTGGCCGAGTGTGGTGTTGCGCAGACCGAAGGAACAAGGAACGGTCTAAGTAAGGTTTTGCGTCTCATGAAAGATGACCACTTACTCAAGACGCGAGACATTGTAGGCCACCGAACGTACCGTATCGAACAAGATCCACTCACAGAAGACGAAGTGCGCTTGCTCGAAAAGAAAGAAGCCTTCAACCGTTCATTGTGCGAAGTAATTAGCCGTCCATCACAAATTCACGATGATGGAGATTGGTTAACGCCGCTTTACGATGATTGCAATAAGGCACTTGCGGCACTTCGTGAGGCATTCCAAGGAGCTAAGCGCACAACCGGAAGCCTAGCTCTATTAAACGGGAGTGAGGTACTTAAGCAAGCCGGCATCAAGACGAGAAAACGCGCTGATGAAGTTCGGCACTATCTAAAGGAATTCGGCTTGGCTCGTGCTGCTCAGCAAGAGCCGGGTAGCAAGTCTTGGTGGTGGTCGGTTTCGTTCGAAAAGGAGCTCGACAAAGGAAAGCTTCAAAAGAAGGCCATGGGCCCTCATGCGTACGGTGGGTTTGCGCGTCGGGCGCCGCTTGGTGAAGATCCTGTTACTCGACAGTATGCCAAGGGAGTTTCTTCCCGTCTGACAGAAGTAGAATGTGGCCCAGTAGTTACTCGCCAAAAGGCAGTACCTCAGCCGCAACTGCCTCACTTCTCTGACGCGCCTTCAAAGGTTTCATCTCAAGTAGAGACAGAGAACGAAGAAGATGGAGCGCAGGCTCCCTCTACCTTCCAGGAAGTTATTGAGGCTGCAGAAGCGCTTGAACAGGCTCTAAGTGACAGCGAGACGGCCCTGAGGAAACTTCAAGACCGTCTCAAGGAACAGAATGAGCGAGAGGCTCGTCGTGACGAGGAGTACGATGCTGCGACCCGGCAGCACGAACAGATTGTGCAGGAGAAGGATAAGGTCATCGCGGATCTGCGCAGGGAGCTAGAAGAGCAGTGTAATCGTGCTAATGTAGCCGAAGAAAAGCTGCGCGAAAGGGCTCAGACGCTGATTGACCGCGTAAAGGGTCGTTTCTCTTTGCGTAAATGACCACCTCCGCAGGCTGGATTCATGTCCAGCCTGCGGAGGTCTTTTCATAGTGACTTGATTTTATATCGTTATCATTATAATATATATCGGACATTTCTCCCTTTGGGATGGAATGGAGTTCTTGTAAAATTCAAAACACAAACCGGAGGTGAAACTCATGAGTGAAGTCAAGAAATCGGCACTTAGTGGCGACGAACTGAATAGCATTGTGACGGAACGTCTTCGTATGAATGCAGTCAAGTTTGGTATTCAACACATGGCGACGTTCTGTGGTGTTGATGTTGCGGCTGTATCAAAGTGGGTCTCGGGTGAACGCAAGCCGATGGGTGGGCTTGTTACCATTAAGCTTTGGTTCTTCCTGGAACAAGCCGGCATTGATTCACCCGAACTGCGCAAGATTCGCAGTAAATATCCTTTAGGCGAGTATCTTGGGCGCTTGTATGCGTTCGACGTATTGACTTTGAAGGAGGTTCGTAAGCTCTGCGGTAGCGTGCAGAATGACGCGATTCTTCGTGCTATGCGTGCACAGGGGGAATTACATGGCTGTAAGGCTGATGTAGATAAACTTCGTGAAGAGAACGGCGAGCTTTTGGCCTTGGCAGTGGAAGATTTTCAAAAGAAGCTCCCTGAGGCTACTGGGGCGGACGCTGTGATCGAACCTCAGCAAGAAGTCTCCGACTCTTCTGAATTGGAAGCGCTTCAGATCCGCATTGCAGATCTAGAGAAGCAGCTTGAGGAAGCGAAGAAGAACCCTCCTGTAGCTGAGTCCCGACCTCTAGAATCACGGCTTACCCTGGTTCACGAGGTTGCCGAGAAGCTACAAATTGCCCACGTGGCAGCCAATGTAGCTATACTGTTTTCGCCCGAGGAGCGCGATACCCTTCGCGCACTCATGGGTTCTAAGGGCATGTTCGATTTTTCGAATACTGTTGAGCGGCTCTGTGGTAAGCGCGCCTTCGAGCGGAGGTCTGATCATGATGGCTACTGAAGACAGGGTCGCAATTGACTTTCACGCCGGTGAGGCGTTGTGGAACTTCGCAAAGACATATCCAACGCTGCCGCTTTGTATTATCGAGGCGGTACAAAACGCGATTGATGCCAACGCGCATGTTGTTTTTGCCGGCGTTGATCTTGTAGAGCATCGGGTTGCCATTTGTGATGATGGTGATGGTGCTTCTAAGGATCAGTTGGCAAAGGCACTTAGGAGTGTTGGCAAAGGTGTTAAATCATCGGATAAAATTGGTCGATTTGGCCGAGGGTTTATTGCGCCACTTCCGATGGCGCAGACGATGACAGTTTTTAGTCGTCCTCGTGGTAGCTCCAAAGTCAACCATTGGTTGCTCATTGGGGAGCAGTTGCGCAAGATGGAGCGTGACCTCAACATTTGCTACGAGGAATATGATGACTTTCCGTCGTTGCCCTATCCCTTTATCCATAGCCAGAATGAGGCGAAGAGGGGGAAGCGAGCAACTCGTTGGAGTACTATGATTTTGCTCGACAAGTTGATTGAGGATAGAGTCTTAACGGAAATTGAACCTGAGGATTTTGAACTTCTCTTGCTAGGAAAGCTTCGGCGGCCTATGCGAGAAAAGGACGTCACTGTCTTTTTGAAAGTTCGAGACCATAGTGGCAAGATCAAGACTCGTACGATTACTGCATCGAACTTCACAGGCGAAAAGCTTGAGGAAGTGAAACTTTTCGCTAACGCCTGTGGGAACGTTGTCTTCACTCTCTATAAGGCGCGCATGACTGGCGGAAAGCACAAAGGGAGGGTCGAGATCTTTCAGACTGGCGACCCTTCAGCCATTGGGGCAACGGAGTTTCGTGCCCAGGCAATGGGTCTCAAGTGGTATGGTGGCCAATCAGATGAGGCCATCAAGAAGGGGATTGACGCCCTTTGTGGCGGACTCCTCGAAGGTGGCATATCTGTTGATAATATTGAGCTCAACCCAGAGCGCAAGAAATTCGAAATTGGCGATCCCCTGACGGATGTTTACGCACTTATTGGCGACTGGTATGAGAAGTTCGGCAGTACCTACCTCAATGATGAGCACGAACGGCGTACAGAAAAACGATACCGAGAGCTCGGTGCTCAGTCGCTTGAGTGGCTATTGAGTCAGCTCCAAACACCGGAATTTGCAGAACTCCGCGAGAACCTTCACGGTATGATACCTATTTCGAACGGTGAAAAGGCATCGTCTGATGAGGGCCGTCCTAAGGCGTCGGACGGACGTACTAAGTCGCCAAAGTCAAAGCGCCTTGTTGTACGACCGAAGCCCGAGCCTAAGGAGGAAGAGCCTCGGCGAACTCGTCGCGGAAGCTTTAGTTTAAGCTTTGCGTACGAGATGCTGAGCGGTTCTACGCGGCTTTGGGAGTACGATCACCAGGAAGGAGTGATGACTTTTAATATTCGCCATCCGCTTTGGGTGAAGGTGGATTCGGTGAAGCAAAACCCAAAGGCGGATCGAAGGGTAGTTCACCTTCAGGTGTGGCTTGCCTTCAAGTTGATCTTCTTGTTGGCGACCACCCATGCTGATCCTGGCGAAATCGAACTGCATCGTCATCTGCTTGATCAAGAAGCTGAGTACTACATCGAAGGGTTTGTGTTGAAGATGTAAGAGCTGTTAAATCGTCAAAATTTGGCGTCCCCGCACCGAAAGGTGCGGGGCAATTTATTTTCTAGCCAACGATATATTATTGACAAGTAAGCATAAATAGTATAAGTTAAATATATGAGTTCATTCGAAAAACAAACAGGCGCACTACCACAAATAGATCAGGATACACCTCCACAAAGCTGGACGGATCTATATAGGCAAGTCAAAGAAAGCGAGTTTGACCCAAAGCTTATCCAGACAGCTGAAAACTTAAAAGATGGCTATGAAAAACTCGAACTACTTCGTACAACACGAAAAATGCTAGGTGAAGTAGCGTTGTCGACTGAGGATTTTCCTTCTATGTCGGGTGAAATACCCCTAGAGCTGGCAGTGAAGTCAGAGTTACCTAAACCCAACATGCCAATGCCCCCAGAAAGCAAGACGCCAGAAGTAAAGGTTGGAGTAAGTGGCGCCTCACTAGCTGAACTTGTAAAACAACACTTAGATCAACAGGGTAAATAAGAAGTTCAATTAAGCCGTTTGTTGTGGGGCTGAAAGATAGTCGATTTCTTTAATGACATCAAGCAGAGCTTGAGCGCGGCGAGCTTCATCGGCGATGTTTCGGGCTGCTTCGTGAGCTGGAGCAATCAAGGCCTTGTCGTCCGTTGAGCGAAGCAGTAGCAGGTAGGTGTCAAATTTTTCTTCCGGCGCAACGTTTAACTTATCTACCAAGGGACGCAACTCACTGAGAGCGTCTTTTTTGATAGAGTCGAGATCGCCTGTTGTTGCTGAAACGGTAGATGTTGGCATTTGAATGGGGTCCGGCATTGTAGTAGCGGCTGCTGGCTCAACAGTTGGCTCCGGCTCTCCAGCGGCTGGTTCCGGCGTTGTTGTAGGTTCGACAACTGGCGTTGCAGCGACTTCTTCTGCTTGTTGGTTGACCCCTGCAAGTACCTTAGCTAACTCTTGATCGTCACTAATTGCTTGTTGATTTGTTGGTTGAATATCCATGCCCACCTCTGATATTAGTACTTATGCTTCTTTACTAAATACTGTATCATAGGAAGAGTAGAACTCGCAAGTAGCGAATGGAGGGTGGCATGTTAGATGATGACAACGTATTTAGGCAGCGAGATCCTCAGGGGGCACTGTTAACAGCTGCAGCTCAGGCGGATCAGGCGCGTTTTTCAGTGGAGGTAGCTAACCCCGAAAATGATGGACGGCCAATTTCACGAGTGGTTGTTGTTGGAATGGGTGGGTCGGCGCTTGCCGCCCTTTTAGCGAAAGCATGGCTGTCGCCGGAGCTTAATATTCCTATCGAGGTGGTGCGCACCTATACGCTTCCTGGCTATGTCGACTACAACACCCTCGTTATCGTCAGCAGTTATTCTGGTAATACCGAAGAAACGCTGAGTGGTCTTAAAGAGGCCCAAATGCGCAATGCGCAGATCGCTATTATTACGGCCGGAGGTAAACTGGAAGCTGCCGCAAAGGAAAGCAGCATTGCCCATGTGCTTTTGCCTGGTGGTCTTCCGCAGCGTATGACGACTATTTTTAACCTTCGCGCGCTGACAGCACTTTTGGCGCACTTTGGTATCATTAGCTATGATCATTTTGCCGAAATTGCCGATCAATCCAATTGGCTAGCCGACCAGACCAGGCAGTGGACAAAAGACGTTACAACAGATAAAAACTACGCCAAGCAGCTAGCCCTTCTTGCGGTGGGGAAAACGCCAGTCTTCTATGCCGGGAGTATCATGGCGCCCGTGGCGTACAAGTGGAAAATAAGTTGGAATGAAAATGCCAAAAATGTTGCTTTTTGGAATGAATATCCAGAGTTTAATCACAATGAATTTATTGGATGGTCGTCGCATCCGATAGAGAAGCCGTTTGCTGTCTTTGATCTTATGAGCAATTTGGAACATCCGCGTATAGTGAAGCGTTTTGAAATTAGCGACCGTTTGCTAAGTGGCATGCGGCCAAAGGCTATTACCGTACAGCTAAAGGGCCGCAGTGTTATTGCCCAAATGCTATGGGGAAGCATTTTGGCGGATTTTGTCAGTATATATGTAGCAGTGCTAAATGGTGTTGACCCAACCCCGGTAGCGCTTATTGAAAAGCTCAAAAAAGAAATGGCTAACTAGTGGTATTGGCGTAGTGATTCGATAGGATCTTTACGGGCGGCACGCAGGGCAGGGTAAATGCCAAAGATCACGCCGACAACGATAGATGTACCGAGTGCTATCACTGCGATCTGCCAAGTGAAAGCCGGACTAAACGTAAGAAAAGTGCTGATAAGGAACGCGAGAATGTACCCGGCAATATAGCCAATAAGACCACCAACAAGACTGATAATAAGCGACTCAATCAAAAACTGCCAAATAACCGTGTGGTTGCTTGCACCAACGGCTTTCCGTAGGCCGATTTCGCGGGTGCGCTCCGAAACACTTACGAGCATAATATTCATAATGCCGATACCACCAACCAAGAGGGAAATGGCAGCGATAATAGTCATTACTATAGTGAGTCCTACAAAGAACTGGCTGGCTGGCTTTGCAATGTCTTGGCCAGAAAGAATTGTGAAATCTGTTTCTCCTTGGTGGTTTTTAGTCAGACGAGCGGTGACATCTTTTATGACGTTTGGCAGCTGAGAGGCATTTTTAGCACGCAAGTCAATTTGCTGAATCTGCGCCAGACCGCTATGAAACACCTTGCCGCTTTCGAGGCTAATGATAGCCGCGTGGTCAAAGTCGATACCGTTGTAATTTACGGGGTTATTTGTTGCTTTTAGAATGCCGATGACTGTGAAGGTTTGGTTGCCAACGGAGAAGGTCTGCCCGATAGATTCGTCGGTACCGAACAAATCGATAGACAACTGACTTCCAATAACTGCCGTATCACGATTTGTCGTTTGGTCGATAAATTGTCCTTCACGGACCGGCAAATTGGCAATGTTAGCCAACGAGGGGGTGGTCGCAACGAGCACGCCTTTGTTTGTGCTTATTCCACTGGCCTTCAAGGTACCGTTTATCGTCATCAGTGGTGCTGCGGCATCTACGCCGCTTATTGCCTGGATATCATCAAAATCCTTTTCGGTAATGCTACTGGTGGCGTATTGTTGCCCGATGGGGTTGGCTATGTTGGCGATACCATCTGTTTGGTTGCCTGGACGGATAACACTTATATTGTCATTGAGTGCGCTCACTTGACCGGAGATGATTTGCGTGATGCCACCACTGAGCGACAAGATAATAATAACGCTTGCAACACCAATAGCTACTCCCAGTGTCGTAAGTAGCGTGCGCGTTTTGGTGAGCTTCAGGGAGTGATACGCGTTTTGGATGTGTTCAACAATGAATAAGCGCATTATTTTTTCTTGGCCTTTGACTTACGTTTTTTTGATACTTTTTTGGCGGGCTTCTCGGATTTTGCTGGCTTTTCTTTGTTTTGTCTGGCGCTTAGCGGTATTTTTTCTACAGTGGTTTCAAAGTTAATGGGTATTTTTGTGTCGCTTGCGATCTTGCCGTCGAGCATATGAATGACGCGGCTCGCATAGGTAGTGAGCGCGGGATTATGCGTCACCATAATAATTGTATTACCGCGTTTATGAATGTCGGAGAGCTCTTCCATGATGACATGACTGGCCTTGCTGTCCAGGTTGCCGGTTGGCTCGTCGGCGAGGATAATTGACGGGTTGTTGACCAGTGCACGGGCAATCGCTACGCGCTGAATTTGACCGCCGGAAAGTTGCCAGGGCATGTAATATTCGCGTTCGGAAAGGTGAAAATTTTTGAGACTTTCACTGGCTTGTTTAAGACGCTTGGTGCGATGTATGCCGCTATAGGTAAGGGGGAGCGCGACGTTTTCTATGACTGTCATGCGGTTGATAAGATTGAAGTTTTGAAACACGATGCCAATTTGTTGGCTACGAATACGAGCATGACGTCCACGGCTGAGCTGGTCGATAGGTTTACCATCAAGGATGTAGTCGCCTTCGTCTGCACGGTCAAGCAATCCGAGAATGTTAAGAAGAGTTGTTTTACCGCACCCGCTTGGCCCCATGATGGTGATAAATTCACCTTTCTCAATTGTAAGATCCACATGGTCGAGTGCGTTATGTTCGGCATCGCCCACGCCATATGTCTTTGTAAGACCGCGAAGTTCAATGACGGGTATTTCGTGAGATTTGACCATAGCTTCTCTTATTATATGAACCAGCAGTAGTCAAAAGCAACCGTAACCTGTGCGTAAATAATACAACTGTTATAATAAAATTAATGGAGAGGTGGCCGAGCGGCTGAAGGCGCACGCTTGGAAAGCGTGTATTGGGGCAACCTAATCGCAGGTTCGAATCCTGTTCTCTCCGCCAAGAAAAGAGCTTACGATAGAGTGAGCTTTTTTCTTTGGTGTAGTGTCCGGCGTCAATTAGTAAGATAAAATTACAACAATAAAATGCTCGTGCTATAATTAATAAATAGTAAAGTAGAAGTAGTATAAATAACAATAAAAAGGAACAAACGTGGCACGTTTACCAATTCCAGGATCAGATACCGGTACATGGGGAACTGTTCTTAATGATTTCCTCGCCCAAGCGCATAATAGCGACGGAACTCTAAAAAGCGGCAGTACTTCGGGTACGGGTGCTGAGCAGATGTCTAATAAAGGCTCAGTAAACGGCTACGCCTCTCTAGACGGTACCGGCAAGGTGCCAGTTGCGCAGCTTCCGACAGCGGCAACTGGTATTCAGTCGCTGACCGCTGCCGACGCTACTATCACCATAGGGGGAACTGCAACCGACCCTACAGTGGGTGTTGGGACTATCTCAGAATCTAAAGTGACCAACCTAACGACCGATCTTGCCGGTAAGGCGAGTACTGCCACGACTATTTCCGCCGGCACAGGGCTTACTGGCGGTGGCGATCTCTCGGCTAACCGCACATTAACTGTTAGCTACGGTGCAACTGCAGGAACGGCTGCGCAGGGAAATGACGCGCGCATCACCGGTGCTGAACAAACAACAAATAAAGGTTCGGCAAACGGCTATGCCCCGCTGGATAGTGGCAGCAAGGTGCCTGTCACGAATCTTCCCGATGCAACGACGAGTACTAAGGGTATTGTCCAACTTGCCGGCGACCTTGCAGGAACGGCCGCCTCGCCAACAGTTCCTGGACTTGCCGGTAAGGCAAATTCTAGTGTGACAATCTCTGCTGGTACAGGACTAACGGGCGGTGGTGACTTGACTACTAATCGTACATTGAGCGCTAATTTTGGCGCAACCGCCGGTACAATTGCCCAGGGCAATGACAGTCGCATCACGGGTGCAGAGCAGACCACCAATAAGGGCGCTGCAAGCGGGTATGCGCCGTTAGACTCAAGCAGCAAAGTGCCTGTTGCTAATTTGCCGGTCGTATTTCCGCCGGTCTCACTGACCGACGCTGCTACTATTGCCACAGATGCCAGTCAAGGTAATCATTTCAGAGTTACCCTTACGGGTAATCACACGCTTGGTAATCCAACCAATCCGACAGATGGTCAAAAGGTCATGTGGGAAATTATTCAAGATGGAACTGGTTCTCGTACTATAACACTGGACACGCAATTTGTCCTGGGAACAGACATTACTTCTATTACACTTACTACTGCAGCTGGCAAACGCGATTTTCTTGGCGCAGTATATAATGCCACTGCAACTAAGTGGTATGTGATTGCCTTTGTAAAGGGATATTAGCGTGCCGACATTCATCACGAGTTATTTTGTTGCTTCGCCAATCAATGGTGATTCAAGTTCTCTTGTGACGCCATCATTTACGCCTTCAAATGGTGAAGTAATTGTCGTTAAGGCAGCAACATGGGACTCGGGTACTGCATCTGGTACGCCAAGCGGCGGCGGACTCACTTATACCCAGCAAATTATTGGTGCACCTGGAGGGTTTGCAGGGTATGCTACTATTTTTACGGCCATTGTCTCAGGTTCTCCTGGCTCAATGACCGTTACGTTGTCACCGCCAGCTGCCAGTTCGCATCATTCAATGGTGGTAGAACGATGGTCGAATGCTCAAATAGCGGGAACGCCTGCCGTAAGCAGTCCTATTTTTGGCAATAGTACCCAAGCATCGGCGACTATTACAACCACAGGGGCAAATTCTATTGTAACGTGGGCTAACGTGGATGAAACAAGCCAAAACCCCACTGGACATAGTTATTTATCTGGCGCAATAGAAGATGGTTTGTCTGATGGTAGTAGCGGCGCGCAAAGTGTTCAATATTATGCATATCAAACAGCTGCAACGGCTGGTGTGCAAACGATTGGTATGGCTGTTCCGGCAACTCAGAAATGGACTATGGTAGGTATGGAGATACTAAACGCCGCGACACCTCCGCCAACATCGCCACCCGGTGCAGCTTTTATAACCTTCTTTGATTGATTATGAAAAAGCCAATGTCTCGTCCTAAAAAAATATTCCTATGGTTACTAGGAAGTGTTATTGGACTCATAGCTCTTGTGCTGCTCGCATTCCGAGTCAGCCCATGGCCTGGGGTGCTGATCATTCGGCATGTATTCGACGATGGAGCTGCTAAGGTTCATCAAGCACTTCTAGCGCATCAACCCAACACGGCGATAACTACCATTGCTAATCAACAGTATTATCCAAATGATTCTGACGCATATTTAGACGTTTACTTTCCCGCGAATGCCGGAAATAAAAAGCTGCCACTTCTCATCTGGACTCATGGTGGTGCGTGGATCTCTGGCAGCAAGGATGACTATGCTCCGTACTATAAGTTAATAGCTGAAAAGGGATTTACTGTTGTGGCGCTCAACTATACGCTTTCGCCCAGTAAAACGTATCCGGCGCAGCTCCGACAGATGAACGAAGCGTATGCGTATATTAAGCAAAATGCCACTAGTTTTCATAGTGATGTAAGTCAGGTATTTTTTGCCGGAGACTCAGCTGGTTCGCAGTTGTCTGCCCAAATGGCGGCTATGATCACTAATCCATCCTACGCGCAAGAGGTAGGCATAGCACCAAACTTTGCGAAGTCTCAACTAAAAGGAGTTTTACTTAATTGTGGCATCTACAAAATGGGGGAACTTGCCAATCCAGACCCGACGCTACCAAAGATTGTTGGATGGGGGGATGATGTAGCGGTATGGGCGTATAGCGGTACAAAAAACTTCACCGACCCGATTATTCATCAGATGTCACCATACTATCATGTGACGGGCGATTTTCCACCAACATATATTTCTGGCGGTAATGCTGATCCACTTACCAATGTGCAGTCTAAACCATTTGCACAAGAGCTGACAACGCTCGGTGTACCAGTGACAACGTTGTTTTACCCAGACAATCATCAACCAGCTTTGCCACATGAATATCAGTTTAATCTCGACAATAACGATGGTATACAAGCCCTGACTATGACCGCTTCTTTCTTAAAAGCACATCTTCAATAAACGCTATATGTAGCGTTGTAAATAATAAACACTACGCTATAAGGTGACAATCTGTTTGTGGTAATAAAAACACATAAAAATGCTTGAAAACCATACATGTAGGGTCTATAGTCATAGTTAGACGCTACATATGTAGTAGTTCAATAAAAACACACATTTTGCAAGGAGGGTAGTCCGCGCCGCTACAACGGTATTTTTCTTGCACCCTTTGGGAGGGAAGTTTGTGTAACTAAAAATAAATGTAGCAAGGGGTATACGGGTATGAGCGAAATTCATGTGGTGAAGCGAGATGGCACACGCGAACCATTTGACGCAAATAAAATCAACCTAGCTCTGGTCAAGGCAAGTGAGGGTTTGCCGGATCAAATAAGCAAGGTGGTTCAGGTGGCAACAGAGTTGCAGCTAACATTATTTGACGGGATTACGAGTGAGCAGCTCGATGAGGCAGTGATTCATACGGCGCTCCAAAACGTCAAAGACGATCCCGATTTTGATAAAATCGCCGCACGACTTCTCTTGAAGAATATTTACAAAAATATTTTAGGTGACTATGCCGACGAAGCAGAGTTAAAGAAATTACACGAAGAGAATTTCGCGGACTACATTAAACAGGGCGTTGTCGATGGTCTTCTTGACGTGCGAATGAGCAGCAAGCTTTTTAATATCAAGAAGCTGGCAAAAGCGCTTGATCCTTCGCGCGATCAGCTGAGCAAGTACCTTGGCGTGGTGACGAATAAAAACCGTTATGCGCTGCGCAAACAAAGTGGTGCGCCGCTGGAGGTTCCACAGTTTACTCATATGCGTATTGCGATGGGATTGAGCTTTAATGAAGAGAATCCGACAGAGGCCGCAATTGATTTTTACAAGCACATGAGCAACCTCGACTATGTTCCGGGCGGTTCGACCCGTGTGAACGCTGGCGGTTCGTTTCCGCAACTATCGAACTGTTTCCTTTTGGAGGTGCAAGACGACATGGAGTCGATTGCTAAGGGTGTACGTGACGTTATGTGGATCGCTAAGGGTACTGGTGGTATCGGTATCAGCCTCAATAAGCTTCGCGCGGCTGGCTCACCAGTAAAAACTACCAATACAGAAAGTACTGGACCGATTCCATTCATGAAAATGATTGATACAGCATTATTTGCTGTCAGCCGTAAGGGCAAAAAAGCTGGTGCAGCAGCGCTTTATATGGAAAACTGGCACCTCAATTTTCCACAATTTTTGGATCTGAAACAAAACTCGGGTGACCCATATCTTCGTACGCGTCTTGCCAATACAGCGGTATTTATCAGTGATGAATTTATGAAACGTGTGCAAAAAGACCAGGACTGGTATCTGTTTGACCCGGCTGCAGTATCTGACTTGCCAGAGTTATATGGTGAAGCATTCTCGGTCCGCTACAAAGAATACATCAAGCTGGCTGAAGCGGGCAAAATGCGCGAGTTTTCAAAGTTGAAGGCGCGTGAACAACTCCGTCAGATCCTTATCACGCTTCAGGCAACGAGCCATCCGTGGCTTACCTGGAAAGATACTATCAATGTACGTGCGCTTAACAACAATACCAGCACTATCCACCTTTCTAACCTTTGTACCGAAATTACGCTGCCGCAAGACAAAGACAATACTGCCGTTTGTAATCTCGTAAGTATTAACCTGGCAGCACACCTGAATGAAGATAAAACGTGGGATTGGGATCGTTTGGCTGCCAGTACGCGCAGTGCCATTCGCCAGCTTGATAACCTCTGTGATATCACTAATACACCAATTCCTGAGGCGATGCACAGCAATACGCAAAACCGTGCGCTGGGTCTCGGTATGATGGGCTTTACGGATGTGATTGAGAAACTCAGCTACAGTTATGAGTCCGAGGAAGCCTACGATTTGATGGATCAATTGACGGAGTTTATTAGTTACAATGCTATTGATGAAAGTGCGGATATGGCGAAAACTCGCGGCATCTATCCAACATTTAAAGGGAGCGGGTGGAGCAAGGGCATGCTTCCTATTGATACACTTGACGAACTCGCGGCCGATCGCCATGTAAAGGTAGAGGTAAATCGTAAAACCCGCCTTGACTGGGATGGTTTACGCAAGAAGGTCAAGAAGGGGATGCGCAACGCTACCCTCATGGCAATCGCACCAACTGCTAATATTGCACACATTGCTGGAACAACCCCTGGTATCGATCCACAGTTTGCACAGATTTTCAGCCGAGCAACGCTGAACGGTAAGTTCCTCGAAGTGAACGTTAATCTCGTTAATGACCTCAAAAAATTGGGGCTTTGGGATGACGTGAAAGAAGATGTGTTGCGTCTTCAGGGTGATGTACAACAAATTGATGCAGTACCGCAGCATATTAAGGACGTCTATAAAACAAGTTTCCAGTTAAGCCCGTATGCCTTTATCGAAGTGGCAGCGCGAGCACAAAAATGGGTTGACCAAGCCATTAGTCGCAATATGTATTTGGAAACACGCAATATTGATGAGTATGTCAATATTTACAGTACCGCCTGGAAAAAAGGCCTCAAGACTACATATTATCTACACGTAAAACCGCGTCATCAGGCTGAACAGAGTACGGTTAAAGTAAACAAAGCAGAAACCATGACAGGCCCGCGCAAAGCTGGCTTCGGATTCGCTAAAGCAAAACAGGTTGCATAAAAAAAGTAGGGGGATAAAAAAATGGGTATGAACGCAAGTACAATTATCAACGACGACATGACACTTGAAGAGAAATTGGATGCAATCAAGCAAGCTATGGAAAATGCACAAAAGCAAGCTAATGAAGAGGCTGCTGCAAGTGGCCAAGTAGCTGCTCCAGTTGATCCAGCAGATCTCACGATGTGCGAGGGGTGTCAGTAGGACAGGCAAAAAAGTGCAAGAGAAGGGTTCCACCAGTTTGCGTCGGACTGTGACGAGAGCGAAAGCCCCGTCAGCCGAACGCCACAGGCTGGCGATAGCCACCTGTAAAGAGTGCCGACGCAAACTGGTGGAACCCTTCTCTTAATCATCTATAGAGAGGAATATTGTGAACACATTTTTTAAACAACTCATGAAAGGATTGGAACATTACCATGGCAGGTATTCTCGGAACAGGTATCCAAGACGGATTACTTCTTAAACCAATTAATTATCAGTGGGCGTACGACCTGTATAACCAAGCAGTGGCAAATACGTGGTTTCCAAACGAAATTCAGCTTGGTCAAGACCTGGCTGACTGGAAGAAGATGAGCGATGAAGAACGACACGCGCTGACGTTTCTGATGAGCTACTTCAACCCAAACGAGCTGCTTGTGAATAAAGCACTGGCGTTTGGCGTGTATCCGTATGTGAACGCGGCGGAATGTCACCTGTATCTGGCAAAACAGATGTGGGAAGAGGCAAATCACTGCATGAGCTTTGAATATGTACTTGAAACGTTTCCGATTAATCGTGACGATGCCTACGCGGCGCACGTTGAAACGCCAAGTATGGCGCGAAAGGAAGAGTTTGAGACGAAATACATTAAGCGAATGACCGAAGAAACGCTCGATATATCAACGACCGAAGGTAAAAAAGATTTTATTCGTAACCTCATTGCCTATAACATCATCCTTGAAGGTATTTGGTTTTATAGTGGTTTTATGGTGGCGCTTAGTTTCCGTCAGCGCAATTTGCTACGTAACTTTGGTAGTCTTATTGACTGGGTGGTTCGTGATGAAAGTCTGCATCTTAAATTTGGCATCAACTTGATTCTTACCGTGCTTGAAGAAAATGAAGATCTTCAGACTGAGGAATTTGCGAATGAAATCAAGCAAATGATCCTTGATGGCGTTGACATGGAAGAGCAGTACAATAAAGACTTGTTACCAAACGGTATCTTGGGCTTAAACAGTGACTACATCAACCAATACGTGAAGTACCTGGCCGATCGTCGCCTTGAGGAACTTGGCTTTGATGCGCATTACAAAGTAAGCAATCCCGCCAAATGGATGGCGGCGGCAAATGATACACTGGAGCTTGTGAACTTTTTTGAAAGTACCAATACTAGCTACGAGGTAAATGCCGGAAGTGGTACGAAAAGCGAGTAATGAGATATGATGCCTCGCCTCCTACGTCAAAACGACGCAGAAGACGAGGCGGTTGATCAGTTCCTTCGTGTTGCGCGACGCTTGGCCCGTCGACGCTCTTGGACAACCCAGGCGCCAGCGCGCACGACGCCAACAGCGGCTGCGGCTGCGAGCGTGCCGACAACGACAGTCGCAGCGATATCAACGCCATTCATTGCCGTCGACGAGGAAGCCTTCGGTTTGTTCGACTTTGCCACAACAACTCCAATCAGAGGAAAATCAACGTTTTGATGGTACAATAAATCTACATCTATGTCAAAGAGAGTGAAGTATCTAAGTTCAATAAGAGCTGTCTCCAGTTTGCTGGGACCAGCATTTGTTGCGGCTGTGGCATACGTTGACCCGGGAAATTTCGCTGCCAACTTTAGTGCTGGCGCCCAGTATGGCTACACGTTGTTATGGGTGCTGGTTGCAGCGACGTTAATGGCGAGCTTGGTGCAGTATCTTTCTGCTAAAGTAGGTCTTGTCACTGGTAAGTCTCTTCCAGAAGTGATCGCAGAAAAATTGTCCGATAAAAATCGGATTGCCTACTGGTTGCAGGCAGAGGTTGTTGCTGCTGCGACGGATGTTGCCGAGGTAATTGGCGGCGCGATTGCGTTGCAGCTTCTGTTTGGCCTGCCGCTTGTAGCCGGTGGAATTATCACGGGCCTCGTATCATTTTTGCTGCTGTTTTTGTATAGCCGACGTGGCCAGAAACTATTTGAACGTGTCATTGTCGGCTTGCTGCTGATTATTCCCATTGGTTTCTTTACGGGTCTTATCATTTCGCCACCTCACGCTCATGACGTTATAAGCGGGTTACTTCCACGTCTCAGTGACGAAAATATGATACTTTTGGCCGTGGCTATGCTTGGGGCGACGATTATGCCACATGTCGTTTATCTTCACTCGGCCTTAGCGCGTGATCGGCATGGCCGGGTTGCTGCCAAACGTTTAAAAGAATACCTCAAGATTACTCGTATCGATGTGCTTATCGCGATGATAATCGCAGGTAGCGTAAATATTGCCATGTTACTTTTGGCTGCTTCGGCGCTTCAGGGTCTGGCGCACGCCGATACGTTATCGGGTATTTTTAGTGGTCTAAGTCGGCATTTAGGCATGCTCGTCGCATTTTTATTTGCGCTTGGACTGCTCGTCTCGGGACTCGCTTCAACAGCAGTGGGTAGCTATGCCGGTGCAGTGATCATGCAAGGGATGTTGCGTCGGCGCATTTCACCCGCTATTCGCCGACTGATTGTTACAATTCCTGCAATTATTTTATTGATCATCAACATCGACCCCACCCAGGCGCTTGTAATATCGCAAGTGGCATTGTCGTTTGGCATTCCGTTCGCGCTCGTACCACTTGCGCTCGTGTCGGGGAGTAAAAAGATCATGGGCTTGGCCGCTAATCGTATTTTGACGCAGGGGCTCATTTGGATAATTACGGGGTTAGTAATAGGACTTAATGTGGCGTTGATTGTGTTGACGTTCGTTAAAAAATGAAAACCTCCACGTCGTATCCCCGTGACGACGTGGAGGAAAAAACTGGGTTGTTACTGTATGCGCTTTAGGAAATATAGCGACCCAGCTTTAGGATGGCGCCGTCTTTTCCATAGCACGTGGCCTGTAACCTCAAATTTTACGAGAGGAAGGTTTTTATGATCTTTAAGCTTCAACTCTTCTTCCGTGGGAGGAACACACAACACACCGGAGAAGGTAAAGCCGTCACCTTCTGCTTTATAACCATTTTCTTCATCGTACAACCAAACGTCATACGGCTGGTTGTTTAGGTAGATAACGATTTTCTCAGCATAGCGACTTTTACCTGTATTGAAGGTGTCGAATCCGCTGAGTGTATATTCGATTTTAAGTTGAAAGGGCGTTACCTTGGCTTTGTTGGTGGCCATCCTACATATTTCTCGCTAGGCCAGATGGGCTGGCGACCCGTTGACACGTTGGGGGATGTGCCTACCCGAAAAACTATACAGTGAATGCCAACCGAGGTCAACATTTTAGCGCTATACAGTGTATACTAAAAAAGTATGAAAACAAAACTTCTTATTTTTGGTATAACTGGCGATCTAAGTACACGAAAATTGCTGCCGGCTATTAAGCATATCATTGAAGCTGAAGACTCAGGTGAGCTTGAAATTATTGGTGTGTCGCGTCGTGAAGTGGCTATAAGTGATGTGTTACAATCATCTCTTGGAAGCACCGATTTGCTCGGTAAATTCTCTCTCTTTACGATGAATGTGGCGTTAAAAGAAGACTATATGCGTCTGCGAGAGTTTATTGCACTAAAGGACGACGAGCAGCTGCTAATATATCTTTCGGTTCCACCGCAGGCAGCAACACAGATTGTCGACTTTTTAGGTGAAGCAAAAATAAATATGCCAAATGTGAAGCTTTTGTTTGAAAAGCCGTTTGGGGTTGATTTGGTGTCGGCAGAGGAGATGATTACCCGAACAGCGCGCTACTTTGAAGAGTCGCAACTGTATCGCATCGATCATTATCTTGCCAAAGAAATGGCGCAAAATATTGTGGCGCTACGGGGTGGAAATGCACTTTTTGAATATATATGGCAAGCATCAGCGATTGAGAAGATTGAGATCGTAGCGCTTGAATCTATCAACATTGAGAGCAGGGCGCAATTTTATGAGCAAACTGGTGCGCTGCGCGACTTTGTGCAGGGACATTTAATGCAGCTTCTGGCTTTGACACTTATGGATATTCCGCATAACTTTGATTGGAGCGAACTTCCTGCGCTTCGTCTGGAAGCATTAAAAAAAATACAGCCGGCTCGTCCGGAGGATGCAGTGCGAGCTCAGTATGAGGGCTACGAAAATGAGGTAGATAACATCGGTAGTCGTACTGAAACGTTCGTATCGGTTCAACTCGCTTCTTCCGATGAGCGTTGGAAAAAAGTGCCTATACAACTTGTGACAGGCAAGGCCTTGCATGAGAAAAAAACTGAGATCCGCATTCATCTGCGTAAATTCCATGAAGCGCAGAGTAATTGCATTACGCTACGTATTCAGCCAAATGAAGGGGTTGAGGTGGAGCTGTTCACCAAAAAACCTGGCTATGACCGCGAATTTGAAACTCAAAGGCTCCACTACACATATACCGGCGATACGCGGCTTCCTGATGCCTATGAGCATGTACTTATCGATGCGATTCGTTCACGGAAGAGTCTGTTTGCGAGTGGAGAAGAGATCCTTGAAAGTTGGCGCATCCTTCAGCCGCTCCAACAGGCATGGGCCAGTGATGATTCCGATCTCTTTAACTATTCTATTGGCGAATCTGTCGAGGGGCTGTTGCAAAAGATAGGCAGAAATTGAAAGTATACCCAATATAGGCGGAGACACACTTTATATGGCTATTGTAGTTAGTCTGCTATAATCTATTTGTCTCGCGAGAGATGACAGACGAGAAAAAGAACGCTGTGCACATCGCTGCTTTATGCTGAAACCTTTCTGAAAGGAACTATAGTGGGACAGCTAACGGTTTATTATGCTACAGGCAAACCCGATGTCTTTGAAGGTGTGAGCGAACGTTCGAGAGTGCATATTGACTTTCAGATCAAGAATGACTCGATTATCACTTTTACGTATGAAAAGGCTGGTAGAGCTGTAGAAACGACCATTCCACGACGAGGTATTAAGCGTGTTGAATGGACCGAAGACAGCTGAGAGTATGGTGCCTGTCGCCCCCTACGCCGTAGGGGGCTATTTATATATGTATTCTATATGTAGAGCACATATGTAAAATACAACGCTACATATAGCGTTTAGAGACATATCTGTGCTATAATGAAATCCCATGGAGACGAAAAACGACATGGGCAAAAAACAGAAATACATATTTGTAACTGGGGGTGTGCTCTCGGGGGTAGGAAAAGGCATCACTGCGGCAAGCATCGGTGCCGTGTTGCAAGCCAAAGGTGCTGCTATTTCAATTCAAAAGTGTGACCCGTATCTCAATGTAGATGCGGGCCTTTTGAATCCAGCGGAACACGGCGAGTGTTTTGTAACAAAAGATGGCGCTGAAACGGATCTCGATCTTGGTCATTATGAGCGTTTTTTGGATTTGGAACTTACACAGAAAAACGCGACGCTTTCCGGTCGATTATTATCTGAGCTTATTGCCGATGAGCGCGCGGGGAAGTTTGGCGGCAAGACTATTCAGCTCATTCCCCATTTGACAGGCGCTATTCAACGCGCGATTGCCAGAGCTGCCGATGGCAGTGATGTTCATATCGTTGAAATTGGTGGCACGGTAGGCGACTATGAAGGGCTTAGCTTTGTAGAGGCTATTCGTGAATTTGCCCAGCGTGTTGGCCGAGAAAATTGCTTGTTTGTGCATGTGGTATATGTGCCGTTTATCGGTACGAGCAAGGAGTTCAAAACGAAGCCGGCGCAGAACGCCTTGAACGATCTGCGTGGTTTTGGGATTGTACCAGATAGTGTGATTGTGCGCACTGATACGCCAGCGCCGAAAAACGTAGCTGAAAAAATTAGCCTATTTGGTGGCGTGCCGGAAGAAAATGTCTTGCTTTTGCCAAATGCCGATACGGTGTACCGCGTGCCTTTTACTATTGCAGAAAGTGGACTGCACCAGATGCTTACTGCTTTTTCTGGTTTTTCAAAGGAGCCTGATTTATCTCTATGGAAGCGACTTGTCGATGCTCAAACGAAAACGTATGACAAAACGGTTACGGTGGGGCTGGTGGCGAAATATATGGACAACGAAGATACGTATATTTCAGTGCTAGAGGCTTTAAAAGCGGCGGCATGGCACGAAGCAGTGGCTTTAAAGGTGCGATGGATAAGTGCAGAAAAGGCAACAAGCGATGAGTTTAGCCAAGTTGATGCCTTGCTTGTGCCTGGGGGGTTCGGCGCTCGTGGTATTGACGGAAAAATTGCAGCTGCTCGGTATGCGCTTGATCACGATGTGCCATATTTAGGCATCTGTCTGGGCTTACAGGTGGCGGTGATTGCTGCGGCACGAAAAGCGGGTCTAGAAGAGGCAAATAGTAACGAATTTAGTGACACGAAAGAAAATGTGGTGTATTTGATGAATGGCCAGGAGGGTCAAGAGTCGACTGGTGGTACCTTGCGGCTTGGTGATTTTCCAGCTCATCTTACAGACGGTTCAAACGTCGCGCGTCTATATGGCGGAAAAACTATTATTGAACGTCATCGACACCGTTATGAAGTGAATCAAAAGTTTATGCATGAAATCCAGAATGGCGGACTTGTCATTTCTGGTACTTCGCCAGATGGATCGTTGGTTGAGTTTATTGAGGCGCCTGAAAACGATTATTTCGTCGCCACGCAGGCGCATCCTGAATTTCGTAGTCGACCTTCTCGACCACATCCGCTTTTTGTTGGATTACTCCATGCTGCAAAGAAAAGTGAATGAAATAGCCATGAGAAAAAATGAGCACAAAGATAAGATGGCAGCCAGCGCTATTGTAGCGCTGGCTGCCGGATGTATCACGAACAAGCGAGTGTACAGAGCTTGCCCGCACTCCTTAGCAACCTCTTGGCGTGTTCTGCGTGATATTCGAGCAAAAACACGCCAGTCGGCCGCTGTCCTTTCTTGATGACAGTTTGGCGCGTGAAGAACTTTTCCGGATGCTTTTTGCAGCCGACAAACTCAACCATACCACCAGCTAGCTGATTCAACTTGCATTGAGAAGCGCCTAGAAGAAAGAGCGCAGTGTCGTACATTTCCTTGGTTGAATAAGTAATGAGTTTTTGCTCGACGGGCATCACCCTTCGGTCACCTGGAATCAAGAGCGTGATTCGCGCGTTCTTTACAAGGAGCAGTGTGCCGTTTGATTGTTCAAGAAGTAGCCATTTTTCCTCAGGATCTTTTTGGCGAAGCATACCTCTATGTAGCTCTACATCAGCCAGAACCAAGTACTCTCGACTAATCACTGCATTCTTAAAACTGATCTGCAAACCGTAGTCGTGCAGTTTGGCCAGCTTATCCACGGTATCTCCCTTGTTGGATAGAATGCATATTTACTATAGGCGCTTCGATGAGAATGTCAATTCGTGAAATGAGAAAAGCCGGGAAAGGCAGAGGAGCTTGTCGCTCAACTTTGCCTTTCCCGGCAGGTATGGGGGTTAATATGTTCCCGAAAACTCCCCAGTGTACCAGCGAATGATCTTTACGTCTGTGTCTTCAGGATTGAGAAAACGAGTTTCCAGCAGAAGAAGATCAATGTCGGTTTCGCAGAGTACGTACTTGAACGTGTCCGTCGTTGAGACGAGACAAGCTACCAGTACGCGATCGCTGCCTGGGCGAGGTATTTGCACCTTCATTGTCAGTTCGCGAAAATATTGCTGCACTTTTTTGATGTGTAGTGGCGATAGATTTTTCATCGTATCTCCGTTCTTCGTTATATACTCATGTTATACACATAAGTTATTTAATTTTAAAACTGATGCTTATGGTTGTCAATATCAATCATTGACAATAACAGTTTAAAGTGCTAATGTTAATGTATAAAGTAAAGAAAAATAAATATGCCTGACGAAGAAAAAAACAGTATCACCAATGATGACCTCAGCGTTCTGCGCGTACTTCTCCATAACATCAAGGGAATAAGCGCCGTCTCGACAGCGGTTGAATACGTGCCCGAAGACGACCCAACCGAAGAATAACAACCTCCTAAAAAAGAGGCTGTTTTATTTTTACCTCTGTTATAATAAAACATGATGGATGTAAAAATTTCTGCTACTATACTTGAATTATTTGGTGTTGACCAAAACGTCACGCTGACTCGGCCAGATCCTCAGTTTGGCGATTTTGCGACGAGCGTTGCTATGCAGCTCGCAAAGCAACTTGGTAAAAATCCGCACGAAATTGCTGAGGCTATCGCGGCCAGGCTTCGTGAAATGGGTGACTTTTCAGAGGTGACTATTGCAGGTCCTGGATTTATAAACATTCGCCTTGCCGATGAAGAAGTATGGCGTTGGTCGCAGGATACGCAGCTAACACCTCTCGTTTCTCGCTTGCTGCTTGAATACTCGTGTCCGAATCCATTCAAGGAAATGCATACCGGTCATATGTACCAGACCTTCTTGGGGGATGCCTTAGGTAGGTTGCATCAAAAGGCGGGAGCAACGGTGTATCGGGCAAACTTTGGTGGTGACGTTGGGCTTCATGTTGGCAAGGCCATGTGGGGAATTTTACGCGAGCTCGATGGCGAACACCCAGAAAAACTCGAACACATTACACCTGATAATCGCTCTGCCTGGATAAGCAAAGGCTATGTGGCTGGTTCGAAAGCATATGAAGATGATGATGCAGTTAAGCTAGAGATTATTGAGCTGAATAAAAAAGTGTACAACCTTCACGACACTAACGATCATGACTCGGCTTTTGCGCGTATCTACTGGACGTGTCGCGGGTGGAGCTACGATTATTTTAAGACGACATACGATGCCATGGGAGTGATAGCGTTTGATAAATACTATCCGGAAAGTATCTGTGCGCAGCCGGGGATGCAGCTGGTTGAAGCGCATTTAGGCGATGTTTTTCGGGAAAGTAACGGTGCAATCGTTCTTTCTGAAGAAATCTCCGGTCTCCATACTCGTGTGTTTATTAATTCTCAGGGGATTCCTACGTATGAGACGAAAGATCTTGGGACCATTCAGCTTGAAGCGCAAGATTTTTCTTATGACAAACGCATTATTATGACTGGCAGCGAGCAGTCCGAGTATATGAAAGTGGTGTTTGCAGCACTGCGGTTGATTGACCCGGAGCTCAGCGATAAGCAGCAGCATGTTGCTAACGGTATGGTTAAATTTGGCGACGGCAAAAAAATGAGTTCACGACTTGGTAATGTCGCGCGAGCGGTTGAGGTGATTGAGGCGGCGAAAGAAGCTGTAACTGCAGCTGACGACACGGCTAGGCGCCAGATTGCGCTAGGGGCGTTGAAATACTCACTCCTTAAAAATCGTATTGGAGGTGATGTAGCGTTCGATCTTGAGCAGTCAGTAAGCCTTGAAGGTAACAGTGGGCCGTATCTTCAATATGCAGCCGTACGTGCTGCCAGTATCTTAGCAAAAACTTCGGCTCGAGAAAGCGAAGTGCTGGACCTGAAACTCGATGAGTATGAGCGATTGTTAGCCTGGCAACTAGCTCAATACAATGAGGCTATTTTGCAGGCCTTACGCGACAGCTCGCTGCATCATGTTTGTAGTTATTTGTATAGTCTTTCGCAAGCATTTAACCGTTTTTATGAGCATAGTCATGTCATTGGCGACGAGCGAGAAGGTCTACGTGTGGCGCTCGTGCGTCGCTATCATGAAGTGCTGGTTGAGGGGCTTGGGCTTCTTGGTATTGAAGTACCTGAAAAAATGTAGGAGGGCTATGTCAGAGAAAAAAACGACTCGAGTCCGCAATGTAACCTCCAAGGCGAAAGTGATTGGTAGTCATAGCGCCAAGCAACTGAGTGGATTTGTGACATTTGTTCGGACGCAGGGTGTAGTGGGGTTGGCCGTGGGATTAGTGCTTGGTGGCGCGGTAACGGTGGTGGTAAAGTCGTTGATTGATAATGTTGTCATGCCGCCTATTGGGTTGCTGCTTGGATCATCCCAGGGTTTGAAAGATCTTTCGTGGAACCTCGGTAAAACCTCAAATGGTAGTTTGGTCACTTTGCATTACGGTGTCTTTTTGAGCGACTTCATTAATTTTTTGGTTATTGCACTGGTCGTATACGCGGTTGTGCACATACTGGGCTTTGATAAATTAGATAAACAGAAGGAGTAGCATGCAAAAAACAGACAAAGAGTGGCGAGAAATATTAACTCCCGAACAATTTGCTATTCTGCGCGAGAAAAATACCGAGGCACCGTTTAGCGGTGAATATGATGGCCTCTATGCCGATGGCGTGTATGCTTGTGCCGCCTGTGGGCAGATATTATTTGATAGCACGACCAAGTTCGACGCGAAGTGCGGTTGGCCGAGTTTTTACGATGCTAAACCTGGAACGGTTTTATTTCATACTGATGATTCGTTCGGGATGTCACGTACAGAGGTGACGTGTAGTAACTGCGGGAGTCATCTGGGTCATATCTTTGAAGGTGAAGGGTTTGATACACCTACGGATAAGCGCTATTGTATCAACTCGCTGAGTTTGAAATTTACGCCAGATAAGTAGTTTCAACGAGCCAAATACGCTACTATAAATAAGCCCTTAATCACGCCACGGAACGAGGATGAAGTGAGCAAGCAGATTTTCCTGCTCGGGCCAGATACTCCCGAAATGAGGGAGATTGCACGAGTGGCTGAACGAGCTGAACATATGGTTCAGTATGCTACACACCGAGGACAAAGGGTGCACCCTGGCAATGCGAATGAGAGCGATGCACTGGCTGATGTAAAAGAGGGCGACGTGCTTGTATGCGTTGCCTGCCGACCACGCGTGACGCCTAAAAAGCTAACTGTGGTGTATATTGATCACACCCAGTCGAAGGGTTCAAGGAGGAAGCCGAGTAATTTTTGGGATGCCTCAAGCGTGGGACAGGTGTATACCCGACTTTCACTTCGTCCTTCTCAAGAAGTGAAGGTACTTGCGGCTATGTCGTACTGCTTCAATGCAGCTCTGCAAGGCGAGTGCTCGGGCATATCAAGGCAAGAAGTGCTCGATTGCAAGATTCGCGAGATTGCGGCAACCCACGGCGTTAGTGCTAGGGAAGTGCAAGTGCGCATTCAGGAGTGCGCGCAGCGGCTAAAGACCTGCCAGTCGCCTGTAGGTTTGGGGGTGATTGATGCTCGCAAGTGCTATTTGGGTGAAGGATATTCACTCGACCTGCTTTGCATGCAAGTAGCTGTTTCTTTGACGGGCAAAGCGGCCTTGCTTCGTCATCGAGATCGACGCGGTGAACCTGAAAAGGTGTCGTTGACTGGTAACGTAAGTTCTGAGCTGATTCGGCTCTTTGTGAAAGAATGGGCGCCGGGCGAAGGACTGAAAAGGGTATATAGTGACCTCGAGCGCGGCTATGCTGGTGGCTATATGATCAAGTAGTTTGTTTGCAATTCGCGCCGGCCGGACGCGTTACTCCGGTCACTTACCTTGTTGAAATGTGTTGTAAAGATGATATAATATAGTACGAAAGTTGCTACGAGTAACCATTTTTCGGTGGCTCTTAGGAGCTTTGGTAGAACAAAGCTTTCCGTGTATCTAGCAAGGGAGCGATTGGCTATGGCTAAGAAGTTTTTGAAGGTGCTTGACCCCAAGAACCTGACTGGGCTTGCGGATATCTTCAATGGTGTTCGTGGGTGTGGGGTGGTCCTGAGTAACGGAGCAGTGTGGATTGCTTCTATTACGAAGAAGGACAAGATCCTGCAGCGCTTTAAGAACATTGCGGCTGCCAAACGAGAGTTTGGTGAGCTGCTGGAAGAAGGAGCTCTTAGTACAATTGATAAGGGGATTTTTACCAATTGCGCCAAGGAAAATGCATCTCTTTTCAGTAAGCACCCGAATGAGTGGGCGGAAGTTGCACGCGCCTTCGACATTAAGCCTCCTCGTTCTTCTGGAGGTGTCAACAACAATTACGTTGGCGAGACTGGCCCCAATGCTCACGTTGTTCAGGCGGGCAATATCGATACCGGTGGCCAGAGCCTTGCTGATTTCCTGGAGGGAAAAAAGAGGAATCGCTAGTCTCTATCTCTTCTGAGTCTCAACTAAATAGACGATAGTGTCGGGCTGCGCAAGTTCCGGCCGCGGTTACCCCTCCGCGTTATCAAAAGGGGTATTTCTTTGTATAATAGCTATATGACGAAAAAAGCGAAAATTCTCTGGATGGACTTAGAAATGACCGGCCTCGATGCCGAAAACGATCTTATTTTAGAGGTCGCAGTCGTTGCGACTGACTGGGATTTTAAAGAAATAGCAACGTATGAAGGGGTGGTAAAGCACGAAAATATCACTCTGGAAGAACGCCTCGCGATGAATAGCGTGTTCTGGGAGGCAAACCCCGACTCAAAAAGTGGGTTATTGGCTCAAAACCCTCAAGGTAAGGATTTGCTCGAGGTAGAAGAAAATCTATTGAAGTTTATTGATGACAACTTTGAACCAGACGTACCAGTGCTGCTTGGCGGTAACTCTATTCATATGGATCGGCGCTTTATTGTCAGCCAGTGGCCGCGTGTTGACGGCCGGTTGCACTACCGTATGCTAGATGTCAGCGCATGGAAGGTGGTGTTTGAGGGTAAATATGGCAAAAAGTTTGCCAAGCCGCAAGATCACCGTGCGCTTGGCGACATCCGGGGGAGTATTATGGAACTCGAATATTATCTAGGAAAAGTGAAAGTATAATGACTCATAAAGAACTTGAAGAATATCTGTTGAGCTTTCCAAATACTTGGCTGGATTTTCCCTTTGGTGAAGCTACGTCAGTGTATAAAGTTGGCCACAAGGAAACCGGCGAGGGAAAGCTGTTTGCCATTATTGCAAATGACAGCCAGCCGCTGCGGGTAAGTTTGAAGTGCGACCCGCAACTAGCAGAAAACTTACGTGCAAAATATGAGACGATTGTGCCAGGCTATCATCTGAATAAAAAACATTGGAACACAGTAATTTGTTCAGGTCAGCTGAGCGATGAAGAAGTTAAAGACTTAGCTCATCTGAGTTACCAACTGGTCGCCGGTGCTTAGCTGGTAGCTGCGTTGAAATTGTCGAACTGCTTTTCAATTGGCTGGAGGTTCGTAGTTGTTGTGTTGATGAAGTCTTTCATGGACTTGCTATTGACGCGAGTATAAATATCTTGCATGAGCACCAAGACCGTATTGAGCTGGTAGTTCATTTCACTGGCGTAAGTACGGTCAAATACGGCATTGAGCTTGGCGTCGCTTAACTTCTGGCTGAGTGCGCTACCATTTTCTGTCGCGGTAATGCTTTTATCGATATTTTTTATATCAATATTATTTTTTGAAAGTGGCGTTATAATATCTCGGTTGGCATTGGTAAGCAGGATATCAAGTGTACTATTGGTGCTACGCAAGCTGTTGCTTTTGATATTCGGCTGCGCATTGTCAGAAATAGTTTGTAGGGTTTTGAGCCGGGCGGCAAGTGTTTCCATTTTTTGCGTCGGACCGTTGCTGCCACTAGAAAAAAGCGTCAGCACGCCTACGATCAGTACGAGTACAAGCCCACCCCCAATAATCACGAGGAATAGGCGACGGTTTAGACCGGGTTTTTTTGGTTGTGGAGCAATTTGATTGAGATAATCTATCGAATATTGCTGCGGCTGATTTGGTTGCTGTTGCTCTGGATACATAGCTACCACCATTTAAGCACAACCATTTACAGAGGTAAATAGTGATATACTATAAGTATGCAAGACGCCAAAGAAGAAGTGCGTGCGCGCCTCAATATTGAGGACGTGATAGGGGAATACGTTCAGCTGAAGCGGGCTGGGCGTAATTTTAAGGGAATCAGCCCCTTTAGCGGCGAGAAAACGCCGAGCTTTTTCGTCAGTCCCGACAAGCACATCTGGCATGACTTTTCGTCAAATAAGGGCGGTGATGTCTTTAGTTTTGTGATGGAAGTTGAAGGCATGGATTTTCGCCAAGCGCTTGAACATTTGGCGCGCCGTGCTGGCGTTGATCTTACACCGTACGAGACAAAGGGTAGTCAAGATTTGGCGCGTCGGAAAAAGCGTCTGCTAGAGGCGAACAATCTGGCGGCTACGTATTATCAACATAGTTTGTTGCAAAACCAGCACGCGCTCGAGTACGTGTTTAAAAAACGCGGATTGAGCAAGGAAATTGTCGGAGAGTTTAAGATTGGGTATGCACCGACAAGTGGTGATGCGCTGGTGCAATTTTTAACCAAGAAGGGCTTTTCAAGAAAAGAACTGGCTGATGCCGGTCTGACCAATCGTTTTGGTAGTGATATGTTCCGTGGCCGTATGACGGTACCGCTTATGGATCCAACCGGGCAAGTGATTGGCTTTACGGCACGTATCATCACTGATGAGCCAAACGCGCCGAAATATTTGAACACTTCTCAGACGTTACTATACGACAAAAGCCGTCATGTTTTTGGGCTTTCGCAGGCCAAAGAGGCGATTCGCACAAGCGATTACGCTGTGATTGTAGAAGGCAACCTGGATGTTGTAAGTAGCCACCAGGCGGATGTTAAACAAGTGGTGGCTACCGCTGGTACGGCTATGACGGAGTTTCATTTGCGGGCGCTGAGGCGCCTAACGGGCAATGTGCGTCTGGCGTTTGACGGTGACAAGGCTGGTACCGCCGCCACTGAACGAGCTATTCCCATTGCCAGCGATGTGGGTGTTGAACTGACAATTATCAATCTACCAGAAGGTGCAAAAGACCCTGACGAGCTTATTCAAAAAGATGTTTCGCTTTGGCAAAAGGCGATTGATGCGGCCGAGCCGGCGGTTGATTGGATTTTGGCGCAGTATAGCCAGCGTGAAGATGTATCGACGGCCAAAGGTAAGCGTTCGTTTACTACCGCGGCGCTCGATGTTGTACGTCAACTGAAAGATCCGATAGAGCGTGAACATTACGAGAAAAAAATCGCTGGTATGATAGATGCTTCGCTTGAATCGGTCAGGGCAAAGCTAGAGAGTGTAGCTGCCCCCAAGGCCCAGGTTAAAAAACCAGTAGCTTCGTCGTCTAGAAATGTACAGCCCGACGCGTATGCGTATCAGGATAATGTACTGGCGGTCGCGATGATTGATGCGCCCAGCCGAGAATTGTTTAAGGATGTGGATAGCAAAGTGTTTGCGGGGGAGGAGCGTCAAGCATTAGCGGCCTACCTGGCCACTCACGAAGGTACAGTACTTACTACGACACCGAAAGAGTTGCAAAATATCGACACGTATGTGAAAATACTATTATTGAAGGCCGATGCGCGCTACGCCGATTGGAACGACCAAGATCGTTACTTTGAAACGGCACGACTGCTCCGCCAAGTAACAAATGAACACAAGAAACAAACTCAGGAACAGTTAACTAATCAATTGCGTGAAGCTGAACAACGCGGTGACGACGAAACAGCGTCCGAACTGCGCGCTCAGCTAAGCATACTCATAAAGGAGATTTCTCGTGGCCAAAGATGACATTATTTTACCAGTAGAAGATGACGACCAGATCGTTGACTCGAGCGGTGGGCCGCTCAGCGACATTGATGAACCGGCCATTGATGAGCTGGTTGACGAAGAAGAGGATGATATTGATACGCTCAACAGTGGTCAGTATTTCGATGATGTGTCAGATGATAGTGTGCGCCTTTATTTGCGTGAGATTGGTAAATTTCCACTCCTCACTGCTGAAGAAGAGCTAAACCTTTCACGAAAAGCTGCCGCTGGTGACAAAAAAGCCAAAGACAAAATGGCTGAATACAACATGCGACTGGTTGTTTCGATTGCCAAACGTTACAGTGGTCGAGGGTTGGATTTTCTTGACCTTATCCAGGAAGGCAACACAGGGCTCCTGCGCGCAGTAGAAAAATTCGATCCTGAAAAAGGCTTTAAGTTTAGCACTTATGCTACATGGTGGATTCGCCAGGCGATCACTCGCGCCATTGCCGACCAAGCTCGTACTATTCGTATTCCAGTACATATGGTAGAAACCATCAATAAGCTACTTCGCACGCAGCGTCGCATGACCCAAGAGCTAAACCGAGAGCCAACCATTGAAGAGCTGGCCAAAGAGCTTGAGATGGAGCCCGACAAGGTTGAGTATGTCATCAAGATCAAGCAAGACATCACCTCGCTTGACGCAGGCGTTGGTCGTGACGGCGAAGACGAAGATAGTGTACTGGGTGACTTTATTGAAGATGAGGATGGTGAAACACCTGAAACCTCAGCTGCAAACCAGCTCTTAAAAGAGCAGGTGCAGGCAATCCTCTCGACACTTTCGGAGCGCGAACAAAAAATTGTTCGTATGCGCTTCGGACTTGATAATGGCAAAAGTCACACACTTGAAGAGGTAGGACAAGAATTTGCCGTGACGCGTGAGCGCATTCGTCAAATCGAAGCCAAGGCACTGGCCAAACTTCGCAAGCACAAAGATGCTAAGAAGCTGCACGAGTATCTGGGGTAACAGTTATATAAAATAGCCCAGAGATTTCTCTCTGGGCTTGCGTGATACCGCGCTTATTATTATCTGGCCTCCGTCAATACTGCGCAGGTTTGCTCTAGGGTGTCATCTAGGATAGACATCGAGTCTAATGTTAAGCGTAACGCAATTGTCCCTTGATACCACTCGTGAGTAAGTGGACGTACTTCTTCATAACCTTGCAGCCCTGTAACTCGTTCTATAAGGTCATCGGCGATACCATCAAAATTAAAGTAGATAAGCCTCCGGGGATTCTCTTTGAATGTGAACGAAAAGTCATTTTTATTCAAACTGACCCCTATTTCTATGTAAGCGCAGGCGACTCCAAACGTTTTTTCTGCGGCACGCATAACAGCATGGCTAGTTTTCTCTACTCCCTCATTGGGTATACTAAAGCAAGTATCCCACAAACAGTAGCTAGAACACTCACCACATATGTTTGTCTTCTCTTCTCGACGTGCAGCAATGCCGAGCGCTTTGAGGTGGGTGATAAACAGGGTCGGGTCGGTACTTCTTCCTCCTATCATGCACCGTAATTTATTGCGGTGTGGTAAGGATTTAGCATGGAACATGCTTTCTTTACTATGAAAATCAATTTCCTTAAGCCGAAGCGTCATTATTGTCCCATCACCTAGATTGTAGAAAGAACATATATAGTATACAACAGTACGACTTCTATCCGTAAGAGGTTATCTCAGCTAAACAGGAAGCGTCAGTCTGTTAGTCAAAAAAATAGACAGCGCGAAGTATATCGTCGATTTGTGCGTGAAACGTTTCGAGATTACCATCATTCATCACGTAATAGTCGGCAATCGCAATTGGACCGCCCTTTTCAATATTTTCAATTTCTGCCCAGTCACGCTGGTCGACTTGTTCTGGAGTCAGAGGCCGAATGGGGCGATTTGCCATACGTTGTTTACGGAGGTGTTTAGGGGAAACGACGGCTATAACGGTTAGTTCTCCGGGGAATTCGTGTTTCAGCACCTTGTATTCAGTCCAGGTATATAAGCCGTCGGCTACGATGCGGTGCTGGCCAGCGGCGATCAGCTCGCGAATTTGGGTCACAATTCGCTTTACGACAAAATCTTTGCCTTCCTTGGCCCGCAATTCTTCGCGTATCGGCTGTTCGTTTTCCTGGGTAAGCTCAAGTCCACGCTTTGCTACTTCGTCAAGTACGATCCCACCAAAATATACCTTTGGGATCTCTTTTTCAGTAACATAGTCCACGGCGGTACTCTTTCCGCTTCCAGTGAGGCCGACAAAGGCGACGATTTTGACATTTTCGTGATGTTTCATGCCTTTAGTGTAACAGATGACGTATACTAGGACTATGAAGCGTTTGGTGGTTATTGATGGAAAATCGGTCTTTTACCGCGGCTATTATGCCATGCCGGGGCTTAGTTTGCGTGATGGCACACCAACTGGTGGCGTATACGGCTTTGCGAGTCTGGCGCTTGAAATTATCAAAAAACTCGAACCCGATTATGTAGCCGTAGCATGGGATAAAAAAGGCACGAGTATTCGCCGCCGGCTAGAAATCCTTCCAACCTACAAAGCTGGGCGCAAAACTCCGCCAGCTGACTTTTTTGCGCAAATTCCTATGCTTAATGAGCTGCTGGACGCTTTTAATTGGCCCCTCTACGAGTTGGACGATTACGAAGCAGATGACATCATGGGCTGCTTTGCACTGCAGGCGAGCCAACAAGGAATTGAAACCGATCTCATTACTAGCGATCTCGATATGCTGCAGTTAGTCGGGCCGCTGACGCACGTGTATGCGCTTAAAAAAGGCTTTACCGACATCGAACAATTTTCACCAGATTATTTTGAGCAAAAATATGGCATTGCTGTTGATCAATTTCTCGACCTCAAGGCGCTTAAAGGCGATAGCAGCGATAATATCCCCGGCGTGCCTGGCATTGGTGAAAAAACCGCTATTCAGTTGCTGCAAGAATTTAAAACGCTCGACGGCGTATATCAACATCTGGCAGACATTAAACCAAGTGTCGCCGCTAAGCTTGAAGCTGGCAAAACATCGGCGTATATAAGTCGCGAAGTAGCAGAAATTTGGTGCGATGCACCGATTCCACTTGATTTAAAAGCCATGGATGCACATGAACTCGATACTGCCAAGCTGGCTGAGCTTCTCAAAAAATTTGAGTTCAACTCACTTGTCAGGCGTCTACCAAAACACATGCAGCAGAACAGCAACCAAAGTAGTTTATTTGATGAAATGGCAGAGACAAAAGCGCCGACGCTAGTGAAAGTTGCTTGGCCAAGTACGCTCACGCTTGATGCTGAGGCTGAAGTGTTGATTCATGAACACGACAACGAAATATGGCTTTCCGTTGATAAAAAAACAGTCTGTAGCGCTCCGGTTGATACTATCGACAAAAGCATTTGGCGCGTGCTGGAAATGGCCAATGTTGTTACGTACGACGCTAAACAGCTTTATCATTCGGCGCATAGCCAGGGAGTGGAGCTGCGCTTTGACCGCATACATGATCTTCGTCAGGGCGCTTTTTTGCTCGATCCGCTGATGCGAGATCGGTCAGTCAGCGGCCTCGCCAGCGAAACGATTGACGAGGCTGATGCCGGACAGGTGATGGCGGCGCTCTGGTCGGCGTACGTTCGTCAGAATGAAGCCTTTAAAAAAGAGCCGAGGCTGGCTCACATTGCTTATACGCTGGACTTTCCGCTAACCTACATGTTGTATCGCATGGAAAGCCGCGGCATAAAAATCGATAAAAATCTATTAGCTCAGATGAGTGAGGAGCTTGGCGAGGAACATGCTCGGCTTGAGCAAGAAATGTATACGCTCGTTGGCTACGAATTTAATATTGGCAGTCCGGCCCAACTTTCCGAGGTATTATTTACAAAATTACAACTTCCGACCAGCGGCATCAAACGGGGCAAAACCGGCTATAGTACGGGCCAAAAAGAGCTCGACAAATTACGCGGCCAACACCCGATTATTGAGCTGATAGGACGTACGCGTGAGCTAGCAAAGCTGAAAAACACGTATGTTGACACCTTGCCGCTTCAAGCCGACGAGCAATCACGCGTACACACTACATTTAACCAGGATGTTGCAGCAACGGGCAGGCTTAGTAGTACGAATCCGAATCTGCAGAATATTCCCGTGCGCAGTGATTTGGGCCGTCGCATTCGCGAGGCATTTGTACCAGAAGGTGACAAAGTGTTTGTCAGTGCCGATTATTCCCAGTTTGAGCTGCGACTTGCGGCTGTCTTAGCAGGTGACGAAAACTTGATTAATGATTTCAATGCTGATGCCGATATTCATACCAAAACAGCTAGCGAAGCCTATGGCATTCCTATGGACGACGTCACTAAATTGCAGCGCCGCGCCGCTAAAGTGATTAACTTTGGGGTGCTATATGGTATGAGTCCACATGGACTTTCGGCTGCTACCGGCATGAGTTTTACTGAGGCAAAAAGCTTTATTGATCATTATTTTGAGCTTCGTGCACCCATTCAACAGTTCATTAACGACACGCTTGAGAAAGCACGGACCATTGGCTATGTTGAAACTTATTTTGGCCGTCGTCGTCCGACGCCAGATGTAAATAGCAGCAACTTTATGGTGCGCGAAGGCGCCAAACGAGCTGCAGCTAATATGCCCATTCAGGGAACAGAGGCCGACCTTATGAAAATGGCCATGCTGAAGGTGGATGAAAAACTTGGCGATTTAGGCGAACAAATTCTGCAGGTGCACGATAGTATCCTGGTAGAGTGTCCAGCTGAAAATGCCGAAAAAATCGCCGGGTTACTAAAAAACACCATGGAAACTATCGCGCCAGAGTTAAAAATAAAACTAAAAGTGGATATTTCGATTGGTAAAAACTGGGGTGAACTATAATTAAGCGCGGCTATCCCCGGAGGGACAGCCGCCTTGCAGTTAGTAATCGTCAGCTCGATCCTGTTCTGCGGCCTTGCGGGCGTCAACCCTGCCCACCTTGGACGTGACATCGATGGAACGGCGGCACTGCGGACAGGTGATGAGACTATTACGGTCGCCCTCATCATCACTATTCGAGCCTGCGCGAACATCTGTGCGCGTGAACTCCAGCTGGGCGCCGCAGTTACCGCACGAGGCGCTAAAGTTGGGGTTTCTTCCGACAACCTTAACCATGACAACAGCCTCCACTATAGGGATATGAGTCAACAGGTATAGTAGAAGATAATGACGTCTTAGTCAATATAGTATTGACTTTTAAGCATAAAAGTGATAAGGTAGTTACATGTATAGAGGTAACGCATCGAGGTTTATTCCGATAGTTTTGGTACTTATTGTGGTCGCCATTGCCATTGCTGCACTTGTTTCACTTGGGCAAGCTATTTTTGGCGGTGGTCAAAGTACTCAAACTCAACCTGATGTCGGTCATCAGGCACTGGTGAGTACCGACGCTAATCGCAGTGTTCGCATGACGGTACGTGGTCCAATTGTGGCCGATGAAAACTTTCACTCGTATCAGATTACGATTGCCCCCGCAACGCGTACAATGACCACCTACACAGGCTACCTCAACCAAATTCTCTCAACCAAACAGCTCGGCAATAATATTAATGCCTACGAGCAATTTGTATACGCCCTGGACAAAGCAAATATGATGCAAGGTGACGAACTCACCGGTGATAAGAATGACATTCGTGGCATATGCGCCACTGGTGAAGTGCATGAGTTTGAAGTGTTGCAAGATAACAGCACCGTAAAACGTCTCTGGACTTCAACCTGTAAGGGTTCGCCAGGCTCATTCAAGGCGAGTGTATCGCAGGTGCAACCGCTCTTCTTGAACCAAATTCCTGACAATAAAACACTACTGCAAGCGATCAAGCTACAATAGTTGCCCACCTAGCCTTTGAAGAATATACCGCGTATACTGATAAAGTGATACGCGGTATTATTTTTGATTGTTTCGGGGTGCTGGCTCACGGTAGTCTCGACTATTTGCGTAGTATTGTTCCGCCCAAGCATCTTCAAGAGCTGAATGATTTCAGTATTAGATCCGATAGGGGTTTTGTGTCGTTTGACGATTATCTGGAGCGTGTGGGGGAAATGCTTGGAAAAACATCCGAAGAGGTGAATGATATCCTGCATACACAGCGATTTCGAAATGAAGAGATGATTAGCCTGGCTAGGTCGCTTCATGGTCACTATAAAACGGCGCTTTTAAGTAATATTGGGCGTGGGGTAATACAAGAACTATTCTCGGAAGGTGAACTTGGCGAACTATTCGACACGGTGACATTATCGAGCGAGGTCGCAATGATAAAGCCAGATCCAGAAGTGTACAAATATACTGCGATGAAACTTGGCTTGCAGCCAGAAGAGTGTGTTATGATCGACGATATACCAGCAAATGTCGAAGGTGCAAGAGTAGCTGGTATGCAAGCGATCGTTTTTGGGTCACGTCCGCAAATGGAAGCAGAGCTACAAACTATTACTTCGGAGAAGACGTCATGAAAGTGGACATTATTAACAAGTCGCATCACTCGCTCCCGATGTATCAAACCGAACATGCGGCCGCTATGGATGTGCACGCCTATTTGCCAGAAGGGTCAATGACACTCGATTCACTGGAACGCGCAGCAGTTCCTACGGGCATATCAATTGCCCTTCCTGTCGGGTATGAGTTGCAAGTGCGCTCACGAAGTGGGTTGTCATTAAAAAACGGCATTGTGGCTATCAACTCGCCAGGTACGATTGACGCAGACTATCGAGGTGAAATAAAAATCCTCATTGCTAATCTTTCGCGCGAAACTTATGAAGTGGAGGATGGTGACAGAATCGCGCAGTTGGTGGTTGCCAAATGTGAGCGACTTGAATGGAATGAAGTGGAAGTGCTAGACGAAACCGCGCGTGGCGCTGGTGGGTTTGGTCACACGGGACGTTAACGTGCCTGAATTACCTGAAGTTGAGACGGTACGGCGTGGCCTGCATGAGCTTGTTATTGGTAAGATAATTTGTCGCGTCGAACACGATACGCCAAAAAGTTTTCCAAATGCTACAGAAGATGTGCGACAATTTTTGATTGGCACGACTGTTATAGATGTGCGCCGGCGGGCAAAGGTGCTGATGATTGACCTTTCGACGCAGTACACGCTAGTAGTTCATTTGAAGATGACGGGCCAGTTAGTGTTTCGGGGTAAAAGTAGCTTTGGCGCGGGCCATCCAAACGATAGTCTGATTGGTGAGCTGCCCGACCGTTCAACCCGCGTGACGATCTTCTTTGAAGATGGCTCGCATCTCTATTTTAACGATCAGCGCAAATTTGGTTGGATGAAGCTGATGCCAACCGCCGAGGTGCCTAACTTGGCATTTATGCAAAAAGTGGGGCCAGAGCCTTTAAGGGACGACTTTACGGCGCAGCAATTTGCCGAGCGCTTTAAACGTCGTGCTAAAACCAGCATAAAGGCGGCCTTGCTTGACCAAACAGTCGTAGCTGGTGTGGGGAATATTTACGCAGATGAAAGTCTTTGGGGAGCTAAGATTCATCCAAAACGGCTCGTAGCGAGTCTTACGCCAAAAGAGTTTAAAGCGCTCTATATAGAACTGCGTAAGGTAATGAACCTCGCCATCGAAAAGGGTGGTAGTACCGATAAAAACTATGTGAACGCCGAGGGGAGACGGGGGAGCTATATGGACTTTGCGCGAGTATTTCGGCGCGAGGGCTTGCCATGTCCACGTTGCGGCACGACGATTATTAAGTTTAAAGCAGCTGGCCGAGGTACTCACATCTGCCCCTATTGCCAGGTGCTGTAGTTTAGCGACGACGGCGCCTGATGTGCCCGCGTTTTTCAAGCAAAAAGAGTGTGAGCGTTACAGTGCCAACCAAAACGAGAAGCCATGCGTATTGTTGCCATTGAGTTAACTGAATAAACGACATGATATCATTTGGATTTTTTACGACGGCAAGTAACTGCAAGACGGCTACGGTACCGTTTGTATCTGTAATGGTAATGAGGGGATGGTATAAGCCCGCCTTGGCGTAGGTGTGCGTTATACGGGGGCCTGTAGTGAGATGAGGGAAAGTAGAGGTGGTTTGATCATCCCAGTTGATTGTCATTTTATAAGGAGATATGCCACCCATGATAGAAATATTCCAACTCCAGGACTGACCCGTGAACCGGGTAAGATAGCTGTAGTGAGAGGTCACCAAAAGTGGCTCAATGTAGGGTGATAGTGGCAAGCCTAGCGTTGGAGTTTTGAGTATTGTCGGGGTAGAAATGGTGGGTTGGGGTTGTGTTGGTGGAGTCACGGGTGGCTGCGGAAGGTCGTAATAAACAGTAATGGCAGGCGATTGCGGACCTTCGTTGTTAGTAAGATTAAATACTCTGGCCTCCAACTGGTTGGCGCCTGGCAGAAGAGTAATAGGAATAGTAAAAGTATTGTTGATACACAGCGCAACGCCGCTAAATATTCCGTTTCGGTCGAGTTCAACATATGTATCGTCGGGGCAGGTTCCTAAAACAGTCACAACAGGACTGGTAAAGTGATCTTGGTCGTGAGGGTAGGTGATAATAGCTGGCCCGGAAGGTAAGGCTGCGGGTACAGTAGCGGTTACCTGAATGGTATCGGCTGCTTGGACGGGGGCGATAAGGGAAACACTACTAAAAAAGATGGCTACGATTGCTATTAAAACCCATTGTTGTCGCTGTAAAAATGTGTGTGTTTTCATACCTTTTGTCGGTAACTTTATCATACCACTTCCAGCTTACCTACACATAGAATGTTAAATTCTGATAAAACGCTATTGCGTGCTTATTCGCAAGCAGTTATACTTATGCTAAAGTTTAATACATAGGGTAGTGGACAGCAAGGGGAGTATGAGAACTATAAATACACGAATGATTCGGTCTGCGCGATTTTTTTCCGCGGGAGTTCTTACTCTTTCTTTGGCGCTTTCAATCTTTTCGCATAGTTTTGCTTCGGCTGACTTGAGCCAGGCAATGGTGCGCTTTGACCGCATGCAAGTAAGCACGCCGACAACAGGTACTATATGTGCTAAGCCAACAACTGTGGCCTCAACCGAAGCCACAGTACAAGTGACATTTCCAACAGGATATACACTAGGAACTGCGGCCAATTTTACAGTGAGTACTACTAACTTAGGTTGGCCAACTAGTGCTGCGATATGGCCGGGCATTGGTACGGCAACAAACGTAACTGGTCAGGTGGTAACGTTCCCAAGTGGTGACCTCACAAGCGGAACAACACTATACTGTTTCAACTGGACAAACACCGCAGCTGTAACCGTTCAGTCTGGTGCAGCCAGCTCAAATACGGGTACAATCTCGACATTCACCACAACCCCGACGCTTATCGACAGCTCTGGCTATAGCACAGCCAGCGTTACTGGTGACCAAATTACCGTTACGGCATCTGTACCTTCAACCTTTGCTTTTGCACTGAGCGCCAACACGGATGCGCTTGGAGTATTAAGTTCGAGTGCTATCGTAAGTAGTCCAACACCGCGTACGGCGACATTGAGTACTAATGCCAAAAATGGCTGGATGGTATGGGCAAAAGATAGCAATACCGGATTAAATTCGGCTACTGCTTCTAAAACGATTGCCTCCTTAACACCAGGATCAAATAGCACGCTATCTATTGGCTCCGAGGGTTACAACACAGGCGTAACAAATTCGCAAGTAGGTGGTTCAGGAACTATTACTGTCGCGGCGCCATTTGTTGGAACAGGAACAGGTCAAGGTGGTGGGCTTGACACGACGCTTCGTCCGCTAGCTTCTTCTAACGGTACTGCAAATACTGCGGTGCTAACACTTAAAAACAACGCAGAAATTAGCCCTATTACTCCGGCGGCGACTGACTACACCGATGTCCTCACCGTTATTGGAGCGGGACTATTCTAGCCCAGACTACTACTGTGGGTAATTCGTCTCGTCGATTTTTTGCTGCAACACTCGCTCTTATAGTGATGGCTAGCATATGCGCATTCGCATTACCGAAAACTGTAGTTGCGGCTAATGGTGAGTTTTCCTTACAGGTTTCGCCTTCGCCGCTTGTGATAACGGTAAAACCTGGCCAGACATCTGTTAATGAACTGAAAATTCGCAACGCTGGTTCGCAAGCAGAAGAACTCACCATTGCACCACGTAGCTTCACGATTGATAACTCGAGCGGTCAAGTAAAGTTTGATGATACGAAGGCGCCACCAGAGATAGGCGACTGGGTGACGTTCGGCTCAAAAGATTTTACAGTTCAGCCTGGTGAAACATTTACGCAAAAGGTAAGTATCACTGTACCGCAGGGCGCAGGTTTTAGCTATTCGTTTGGTTTGGTAGTTACTCGACAGAACGCGCCGCCAAATGTAAATGGTGGCCAGTCGATCAAAGCATCGGTGGCAATATTTGCGCTCATTAGTATTGATAAGCCGGGTGCAACGCGTACTCTGGCGCTAGAAGATCTTTCTACTGACAAGCAAGTGTATGAGTATTTGCCGACGACCATTAATGTTCGCTTCAAAAATACTGGTAATACAATTGTTCAGCCAACGGGTAATATATTTATTCAGCGCAGTGAAAATGATACGAAACCCATCGACACGCTAGCAGTGAACCCAAGTGAAGGGTATATTTTGCCCGGAAGTGTTCGTACGCTTTCGACTAGCTGGGATGATGGGTTTCAAGTGCTGCACACTACCACGGATGACAGCGGAAAATCGAGTCAAAGCCTGGCTTGGAACTGGAATAACATCGCTAACATTCGTATTGGTTACTACACGGTAAAATTGGTAGCGGTTTATAACGACGGACAACGCGATGTACCAGTAGTAAGCGAAGTAGGCTTTTGGGTGATTCCATGGAAATTACTACTCGGCGCTTTGGTAGTTCTCGGCCTGGTGGGCTTTGGTGTTTGGTCGCTGCTTTCAAAAATTTTCGGCGTGTCAAAGCGTACGCATAAGCGCATAAAGTTCCGTCGGTAAGTTTTTAAAACATAAGCGTTGCTGGTACACTAAAGGTACGAGTGAGAGGCTCCTGAGGGATGTATAAGGAAGTACAAAAAAAGTTGCTCGAAAAAGAGATGACCCGTCGTGAATTTCTACAGTTTACAGGAGGCTCTCTTTTAGTATTGTTTGGCCTGGGTAACTTAATGGCTCTTCTTATGCATATGAAAAAAACGGTCGAGCCAACAGTGGCACAAAACACCGATACGCGTCATGGGTTTGGGTCGCGGAAATTTGGAGCTTAGGCTATGGTGCAACAGCGGCTTCCGATTGTAAATAGCGACGACGGTACCTGGGGAGATATCCTTCGTCAGTATTTGATGAAGGAGCACTTTAACGACGACACCGATAATTCTGTTAACGGTGGCCATCAAAAGGTAACTATCCGCGCCGGAACAGCGACAGCAGGCACGGCGCCGCTTAAGTTCACCTCTGGAACACTTCTTTCTACTCCTGAAGCTGGAGCGACAGAATTTAATACGGATAGTTTGTATTTTACAATCACTACTGGTACGGTGCGTAAAAAAGTAGCTATCTATGACGATTCATCTGGTGCGACGGGTGATACCTATTATAGAGATTCCTCAGGTAACTTTGTACGTCTTGGTATTGGTGCGACCGGTAAAACATTGCGCGTATCAGGTGGTATTCCGAGTTGGAGCGATGCTACGTTTGCAACAAGTACAAAGAGTAGCGGGTATACCATCTCTACGACGGATACGGTGATATTTGCCAACGCAGCAAGTGGTGCGGTCACTATCACATTGCCGCTTGCTTCGGGTGCCGCCGGATATCGTTTTTACGTAAAGCGCACAGATAGCTCCGCAAATGCGTGTGCGGTAGGTATTTCTGGGAGTGATACGATTGATGGTCAAAGTAGTATAACGCTCAGCGCACAATATATGTCGCTGACGCTCGTTTCCGATGGAAGCGCGTGGTATATAATATAAAGAAGGCTTTATGACATATCTACCTCCAGCGAACGGCGGGCGCATCAATATGACTATCGGTGGTAACACCGCCGGGGTTGGATCGCTGGTGTCTACGGGAACAGCAACCCTGGTTGGTGGCAATAACATTACCTTGTCGCAAAACGGTAATGTAATCACTATTTCTGGTGGGGCAGGCGGCGGCGCTGGCTCGAACAGCTTTGGTATGAGCAATCTGGGCAATACAAGTGGGACAACCGGTATGGTATCGGGAAGTGCCATCCAATTTGCGTTCGCTGGCGGCAACAACGTGACACTTAGTCAAAGTATCAATGCATCATCAGGTACTATTACTATCTCTGCGGCCAGCCAGACGGTCCAGACGCAAAACTTGCATAACGTTACACTTGGCGGCAACGTGGCCGGTGTGATGGCTCAGGTGAGCTCAGGCACGTTAACGCTTGTGGGTGGCAATAACGTTACATTATCGCAAAACGGTAATGCTGTGACGATTTCAGGTGCCTCTCAGGTAGCGCAAACCAATCAGACCCTTGGACTTTATGCCTTGGGTAACGTAACACAAAACACTAGTGCTACGTTTGATGCCCGCACGCTTAGCTTTAATGCGCTTGGTGCGGCGACCATGGGCTATTCAAATGGTTCTATTCAGGTGTCGGTGCCAACGCAAACAGCCCAGACACAGTCGAACATTCAGGCATTTTATGATGGTGTAAACAGTATTTCTACGGGTACAGTTCGTTTTTCAAATTCCAACGGTGTGTCATTTGGTATTAACGGCCAGACGATTACGGCTTCGGTGGCCCCAGGTGGTGGTGGCGGCGTGGCGATCTCAGCTGGTGGCGGACTGTTCTCGACCGGTACACTAGGAGTAAATGCAACTGGAGCTTTGACTATCTCAAGTGGTGCGCAGTCATTGACGCTCTCAGTACCGCAAGTTTCGAGTTTGTCGGCGACGGGTGCGGTAAGCATCTCGACGAATGGTGCAACTATAAGTATTGGTGCGCCGGTAGTGCAGGCGCCAGTGACACTCTCACGTTTTGAGTATCCGGAGGGCCTATTTACCTCGCTGGGTGCTATTGGACAGGGATCACTCTCTATTAACCATATGTATGTGCCCTTTAATGTGACGGGAACAGCTATGAAAATCGGTGGCTCATTGTCGGTTTCAACGGCTACGAGTGCATCGACTGCTTCGCAAAATATGTCACTGTGGATGGGAATTTATTCGCTTAACGGCTCAACACTCTCCTTGGCGAGTTCGGGCAGCGCCAATAATAGTTTTGCGTGGTCGCATAGTGCCAGCACGACTGCCAATACTTCTGTCCAGTCAATGCGACAGATGACCGTGCCGATGAATGTTAATATGACGCCAGGTGAGTATTGGGTAGCTGCTGTCGTTTCTACGGCAACTACTTTTGCAAGTGCCGGCTATACGATGTATGGCAATAACCAGGTGGCAAACGCCGCTGCAAATGCTATATTGACGCCAATCGGAAGCAATACGACGGCAGCTCGTGATGTCATGCTTTTTCAGGGTATCTACACGGCCAACACTTCTGCCGGGCCAACTACTATAGTTGGTTCGCAAATTAACAATACCGGAGCTTCCGTGGTGCAACGTGCCAACTTCTATAATGTGATATTTAACGCGACGTACTAGGGAAAGGCCTATGGCGGTAGTACTTGATGCAGTAGGTCCAAGTTCAGCCGGCACGGCAACGGCTAATACTACTTCTATTTCGTGGAGTCATACCTGTAGCGGAAGTAATCGACTACTAGTTGCAGGTGTTGGCATGGGTGGTGGCACATCAGGTGTCAGTCTTACGACAACCTATGGTGCGGCTACGATGACATCGGCCGGGCTTGTCCTTAGTAATAATCAGTTTGATGGCTTTGTGCAGCTTTTCTACTTAGTGGCGCCAGCCACCGGGACAGATACTATTACGGTATCGGTTGATTCATTGCAGACGCGGGATCTTCTTGGTGGTTCACTTAGCTTTACGGGTGTTGATCAGACAACTCCGCTAACAGGTATTGGTACTAACTTTGGCTTTGATGCAAACCCTACGGTCACTGTCGCGAGTGCTGCTGGCAATATGGTCGTCGATGCAGCAGTTTGTGGGTCGGCATTCGTTAGTTCTAACCAAACCCTTCGGTGGATGAATAACCTGAACGGTAATAGTGGGGCGAGTAACGCTGCTCAATCCACCGCTGCAGGAGCTGGTTCCGTGACGATGTCTTATGTAAGTGGGAGCGACTGGTGGGGTATTATTGCTGCGAGCGTGGTTGCGGCCGCAGCATCGATAACTCCGTCCGTCGCTTGGCTTGGGACGTAGACTGGCCTATAATCAGGAGTACCATGACCAAACCTACTATTCTTGTGCCTGATAATGCCGGTATTCATAATGCCAGCGACTACGCAACGCGACTTGAAAAGGAAAAAACGTATCGCGATCTTTCGACTATCATTGTATGTCCGACCCGCGGTGTCATCCCAGCCCGGGTTGTGCAAAGCTGGCAGGGAATGATTCGTCCAATGAACCAAAAGGTACTCGGGCCGCTTTTTATGGAAGGCATGGAAGTGGGCGAAGCTTACAACCAAGTGATTAAGATGATCCTGGAGAACGAAGAGCTCAGTAAATTTAAGTTTATGCTGACGCTGGAGGAAGACAATGCGCCGCCTGTCGATGGCCTTATGAAATTATACGAATCGATCGATGATTATGATGCGGTCGGTGGTCTCTATTGGACAAAAGGCGAAGGCGGTCAGCCAATGTGCTATGGTGATCCAGCCACGATGCCCATGAATTTTATTCCGCGCGTTCCCCAGCCTGAAACCATCACCCCATGCAATGGCCTGGGTATGGGCTTTACGCTGTTTCGAATGGAAATGCTAAAAGATACGCGCTTTGAGTACGGTAATTGGTTTAAAACAGTACAAGAGGTTATGCCTAGCGGGGGTGTACAGATGATGACTCAAGATATGTGGTTTTTCCAAAAGGCACGTGAAGTGGGCTATAAATTTGCTTGCGATTCGCGTGTTCGCGTGGGTCATTACGATATAGTAAATCAGATAATGTGGTAGTAAGAGGAGAATAGTATGCCGACCAAAAAACAGACCAAGAAAGATGAACCTTTACGACTGTCGCTCGCCTGCGGTGATCGCACGCCCGAAGGTTTTAAGGGTGTAGATATTGTCAAAACCGCGGGCGTAGACTATGTTCAAGACCTTTTACAATTTCCATGGACACAGTTTAAGGACAATTCGGTCGATGAAATTGAATGCACGTGTTTTGTCGAACATATTCCTCACGGGGATAGTCGCAACGATCCGTTTTTTCAATTTTTTGACGAACTCTATCGCATTTTAAAGCCGGCAGAATTCGATCCAAGTAACCCCAATATCCCTACAAAAGGCGTTGCTCGTATCTCGTGTCCATATTATTCAAGCAGTCGCGCTTGGTGGGATCCGACGCATCATCGAGCCATTTCGGAGCAGAGCTTTTTGTATCTCAACAAGCAATGGCGCATCGACAACAAACTTGATCATTATCCAGTGAGCTGTGATTTTGATTTCACGTATGGCTACGTTTTGACGCCAGAATGGCAAAATCGCAATCAAGAAGCGCAAAGCTTCGCTATTCAGCATTACCTCAATGTCGTCACCGATATTCAGGTGCAACTAGTCAAACGCACGCAGGAAGGATAGTTTTAAGTGATGCGGCGTTTTTTAGTAGCGAGCGTCGCACTTTGTGCTCTGCTCTTTGTAATGACCAACTCGACATTAGCTGCACCCGTTACAAACAGGGGGCTTTCTATTTCACCGCTACGTCTTTTTATTGATGGTGCTGCCGGAAATACAGTGAGCGGTACGATACTCGTGGGAAATATGACCTCTCAGCCAATGAACATTGCACTTTCAGTAGAGCAGTTTTCGGTAGCAGACTATACCTACGATTTTCAATTTTCGCAGGCCAAAGAGAATTGGATTACACTTGACCCAACGAGTGTGACGCTTGCTCCAGGAAAGACCCAGACGATCGCCTATCATTTAGCGGTGCCCGAGCATGCTTCACCGGGAGGGCATTATTTTACGATCTTCGCATCAACATCGCTCGATACCGAGAGGGAAGAGCGGGTGGCGACGGTACTGTATGTGACGGTGGCTGGAGAGCTGGTGCGTTCTAGCACAGTGTCACACGAGTCAATTCCTACGTTTGTATTTGGTGGCGATATTCGCTTTTCGTTTGACGTCAAAAACACCGGCAATACCCATTATTTTATGTATACATCGGGCAAACTGAGTGGGCTGAGTGCTCAGCCGCCGAGTAGTGAGGTGGCTCATATTTTTCTTCCGCAAACAATCCGGACAGTTACTGGTAGTATTTCGGCGCCAATACTCCCAGGTGTATACGCGGCGTCGTACGGCTATCGTACTGAAGATGGCCAGCATATCAATCGCTCGGCCTTGATTGTATATCTACCACTATGGGTTTGGCCGCTTCTCGCTGGAATTGTATGGATAGGTAGTGTGTTATTGAAACGTCGCAAGCATATGCGACTCAGTAAGTAACTACTGGTTTTTTGCAACAACGGTATAAGTGACGGCTGTTGTATATGTTCCGGCTGCCTGTGTATTGTTAACTAGTGCGCCGTAGGTTACTGTGGTTGCGTCGCCGCTTTCGAATGGACCGCTCGCATCTTTCAAGAGTACACCGGTACTATTCATACCCAGAAAATTACTTGAGCCATCAGTGTTGTATCCCCAGCTGCCTACACTTAGTGGACCAGCCGTAGTATTACTACTAGCAGGAATGGTGGCTGACCCATTTGCCATATTTGTGCTTCCAGTGGTGTGGGCGTACAAATAGTAGCCGACCACATCTGTTGAGGTGACGGTAACTGTGTGCGAGCCAGTACCTGTGAAGTTTGAGCCGCTGGGGGCCAGTGCAATGGCTACATTACCACCAAGGTTGATAGAGATACTGGTAAGAGATCCAAAAGGCACGTGCGCGCCGTACACACCTTGTCCGAATGGTTGAGCGAGTGCATTTGCCGCAGGAAAAAGCACGGCCGCACAGGCCAAGGCCACAAAGAGTATTTGCCGAAGTTTGATACGAAGGCTCGTTAACATATCTTTAGTATAGCGTATAATGATAACCAGTGATTACGTTACTGGTAGGTGAGAATAGTTTTGAGTTGGAACGAAAAGCGCAGCAGATAGTAGCGGCGTTTGATGGCGAGGCCGAAAAAATCGATGGCACGCAGATGCAGCTTACACGACTACCCGATGTGTTAATGGGTGGCACGCTTTTTGCGAATAAACGGTTGGTGATTATAAAAAATGTATCCGAGAATAAAGCCATTTGGATGGTATTTGACGAATGGATCAATCGAATCAGCGATGATGTCCACCTGGTACTTATCGAGCCGAAACCAGATAAACGCACCAAGACGTACAAGGCGATCCATAAGAAAGCTGAGTTCTACGAGGCAAATGTCTGGACGGAACGCGATAGCCTGAAAGCTGAAAAGTGGGCAAGTGAAGAGGCTGCGGGACTTGGCTTTTCGTTGGATAAAAAAAGTGCTCACATGCTCGTTGAGCGAGTAGGAGTTGACCAATGGGCGCTATATTGGGCGCTTGAAAAATTGGCTGTACTAGGCGATATAACACCACGGGTAATTGAAGAGCATATTGAGGCTAATTCGACAGAGAGCGTTTTTGGTGTATTTGAAGCGGCGTTAAAAGGTGAGACCTTGAGGCTAAAACAGATGCTCGCAACACTTGGAATGAGCGAAGATGCGTACCGCTTGTTTGGTTTATTGGCGGGTCAAGCGTTTCAGTTTGCTGTACTTTCAGTGGCGGACGCATCACCGACAGAAGTAGCAAAAGATATTGGCGTTCATCCATTCGCTTTGAGTAAATTGGCTCCATTTGTAAAGGAGCGTAGCGATCGGCAAGTGAGGCAAATTATTGAAGTGTTTGCCGAGGCTGATAACTCAATGAAAACATCCGCTGCCGACCCATGGCTCTTAATTGAACGAGCACTTATAAAAGTAGCTTCCCAATAAAATACACTCTGTAAAAAAGAGTGTATTTTTGTGAGCAAGAGTATCTATTTTGCTGCTTTTTTAGCGGCAGGTTTCTTGGCCGCTGGCTTTTTAATGGGAGCTTTTTTCTCAGTTGCTGGTTTTTTAGTTACTTTTTTGGCTGCGGCAGGAGCAGCTTTTGTGACTTTAGGCGCAACTTTCTCAGTCGTTAGCTTCACGCCAGCTTCCTTTGCGGCCTTGGCAAGTTGACTCTTGCGCCTGGCGGCGGTGTTTTTCTTGATAAGATTCTTTTTTACTGCGGTGTCAATCTCGCTGTGGGCGGCACTCAAAGCTTCACTGGTTGGCTTGGTGAAAAAGGCTTTGGTAGCGCTTTTAATATCGCGTTTGATACTGACATTACGCTCGCGGCGTTTGACCGTTTGCTTCATACGTTTAATGGCTGATTTGATGATTGGCATACTGTTCCTTATCTTTTAAAGCTTATAGATACAATCAAGGTGTGATTATAGAGGAAAAGTAAAGAAAAGTAAAGTGATTCTAGGCTCTGGATGGCTATGCTAAAATGATTATGTTTCATTTGTGCTAAGGAAATGGGGCAACGTGACACATTGGCTGGATAGAGTCGATAGGCAACTTAGGGCAGAAGTTCGTGATCGTCCGGGTGCATTTAAAGATCTAAAGGTGTTTTATTCGCTTAAAAGCGTCATAGAGCCTTTTCAAGAGTCTCTGAAGGATGCACGGACACTTGAGGTAGCTCAGTGCCTCGCACGGTGTGCTATTTCTGACATGGTGCGTGAAGTAGTTGAAAAACTCCGTCTGCGTCCAACGGGTACCTTGGCAAGCGTGATAAAAAGGTGGAATAGCAGCGATATTCGAAGTAATGAGTTGCTTTTTGGGAGTTTGCGAGCAGGAAGCGTTAATCTTGCCATCGAAAATCCGCCAGATGAGCGCTTAAGAGAAGTAGGAACAGCACTTTGGATGGCTGCAGGTCTTTTACAGGAGGTGTTTCCTATACCGCACAACGCGAGCAGCCAGACGATGATACCTGTTGTTGTCTATTTTACAATTGTCGGGTATGTACACCAAAAGGTATGCGTCGAGAAACATAAGTGGGTTATGAATACTCTTGTTGCTGATTTGAAAAATATTCAATCTAAAACGCTATAAATGAAAAATGCTTGTTGCCTCCATTTGCAAAGGAGGTAACAAGCATTCTTTTGTAGAAGTTTTATTGACGCTAGGAAAGTACTTATGGTATAGTGAACTCAAATTCTGACATAAAATAAAAAATAGGACACCTCGATGAACGACCCAAGCGCCAAGCAGCAAATCGTCGATAAGATCAAAAGTAACAGCAATATTTTGGTCACTGTCAATACCGATCCCTCGGTTGATGAACTAAGTGCTGCACTTGGGCTTACGGTTTTGCTCAACAAAATGAACAAGCACGCAACGGCCGTGTTCAGTGGAGCAATTCCACCGGCAATTACGTTTCTTGACCCTGAAAAAACGTTTGAAAATACTGTAGATAGCCTGCGTGATTTTATAATTGCGCTCGATAAAGAAAAGGCCGACCACCTTCGCTATAAGGTTGATGGTGATGTAGTAAAGATTTTCATTACGCCGTATCGCACGACGATTAGCAGCGATGACCTTGATTTTAGCCAGGGAGATTATAATGTTGAGCTGGTGCTGGCTGTGGGTGTAAATACGCAAGACGACCTTGACGGCGCGCTGGCAGCACACGGGCGTATTTTGCACGATGCAACAGTCGCAACCGTAACTGTGGGTCAGGCAAAAAGCGAGCTTGGCAGTATTGACTGGCGCGAAGAAAACGCCAGCAGCCTTAGTGAAATGCTGGTAGGCCTTGCCGACGCGCTCAAAGGCGACAAGCCACTGCTAGACGAACAAATTGCAACGGCATTTTTGACCGGTATCGTGGCGGCAACCGACCGTTTCAGTAATAATCGCACCTCTTCACGTGTGATGACAATTGCGGCGCAGCTTATGTCTGCGGGCGCGAATCAACAACTGATCGCTTCGAAGTTACAAGAGGCAAATGCGATTGGTAGCGGTGTAGCCAGCGGGAGTGAAAATTCAGACGGAACGGTTGAGCTAGCTGAAGGCCAGTTGAGTAAAGTAAATAAAAACCGACCGGATCGAACCAAAAAAAAGGTTGAACCTCCAAAAGAGAAAAAAGACGACGGTTCGCTCGTAATTTCGCATGAAAAAGAGGGGAACCTTGATGAAGTTGCACGCGCTACTGCTAAGGAGCAGCAAGATGCAGCAGCGAGAGAAGCGCAAGTGGAGCTGGACCGTCGAACGACTAATGACCAGCCTATACAGAGGATGGCTGCTGAACAAGATCTGGCTAAGCAGTTGGCGAGTGTTGCACCTGCGGCAGCAAACACCCCTTCGGTGAGTGATCTTCAAAAAGATTTAGCCGCAGCAAATGATGAAGTAAACGAAGCAGCTCAACAGTCGCCTCCAACGACCAATCCTTCTCTTGGTCAAGCTGTAGGCACACAGTGGCAAGCTAACGGCCGGCCGCCGAGTATGGGTGGAACTTTGAACGCGACAACTGAACAAGCTGAAGAAGATCAGCGTAGGGCAGTTGAAGACGACCGTAATCATACTATTTTGAGCCATGGTAGTGGCAATAGTTACGTTGGTGACGCCACGCCCACGTTTCAGTCACCGCTAAATGCAGCATCTCAGCCAAATTATGACGAGCCGGCCATGGTTGACCCTTTCAAAGATCTTACACCATCAACTGGGGACGCGTCGACGCCGATGGCGTATGCACCGCCTATTGAACCGCCAGCTTCTCCCAAGCCTACCTTAGCAGATATCGATAAGCAAAACCGTACGTCTCACGAAGATGCGCGCGATGCTGTTAATGCAGCGTTCGGTGCGGTTCCCTATGAAGCTGCGCCCATTCCAGCTCCCGCGAGTCCGCAAATAACACCTCTTCCAGCTGAAAAGACACCAGCTTCTGAAACTCCTGCGCCGCCGGCAAGCAATTTGCCGCCTTTACCAGATTTTTCAACTTTACCGCCAATCCCGCAAATGCCCGGTACTGAAACAGCTGCACCAAGCGGTGCGGTGCCGCCAGAGAAGCTTGAAGATATCTTTGGGCCGATAGCAGCAAATACCTCTGTTTCTGCACCGCCTTTGTCTTCATCGCCAAGTGATCCTGCACAGTTTAAAATTCCCGGTCAAAACTAACGCCGTACGACGAAGTAATTTAATCCTATGCTCTCGCCCTGAGATGCCAAAAATTGCTCAAAATCGCTGCGCTGGGTACGGTGCATTCTCATAATAGTGAGGATGTCATCTTTAAGATTGCGTGCATCGATAACCTCGTCAATCTCACTTTTGTTGCGGCCTGCTTCCATGAAAATCCACGAAGTGTTTGGTGCGGTAACGAGTGAGCGTGGGAGGCAGGTGTAACGAATACTATCGAAGCGAAGATCATGCTGTTTCAAGCGGTAAAACGCAAACGAAGCTGCCCGTGCAGCTACAATATGGTCAATGTGACCGGTAATGCCATTGAGGTCAAGCGTAACGAACTCAACGACTGCATCTTCGGGAGTGGTCAAAAGTACGTTCGATACGCACGCGATAATTTTGTCACCCGCCTCGATCATGGCGGTGTTATTAAGCTGACCATCTTTGAAACCCAGATAGTCCATAGTAGTTGCCTCGAGCAACGCGCCAGCTTTTCGCCATTCCTCAAGGCGTGTTTCCCCCAGATCTTCCAGGTTATCAGGGTTCATACCAGCGCCACCGTCAGTAAGAAGAATAAGGTGCAGTTCCGCACCATTGCGCACCTCTTTTAACAGCATGCCGCATGGCCCAAAAGCTTCGTCGTCGGGATGGGCGAAAATACCAAAAATAATCTTTTTCATATCTTCTAGTTTACCTTAAAACGAAGAAACGCAAGAATGCTTGTAAAACCACTTTTTTTAAGTTATAATATGGTAACCCATCACCAACAGAGGTGGATGGCGACGAGAGGGAGAGATCCGATGACCAACACGTTGGACATGCGGAATATGTCGTTCGAATCGGCTAACCGCACGGCGGTTGCGTTTGTCACGGCGAAGCTCATCGAGAGTCTCGCGGACGTGATCTACAGGGTCGCTCGGTGCGAACAGGTCGTCGAGGTGAATGAGCCGGGCTGGCAGTTGAGTCTCCGTTTGGAGCCGAGTCTGCGGGTTATGGTTCGCATCGGAGATGAGAAACTCCACAAGGCAGCGTGCAACGCACTGCGTGCGCTGGAGTTTCAGGTTCGTGACAAGGGCGACCACTTGGTCGTGATCATCTGATCGATACTTGCACTTTACGTATGTAAACCATTGCATATAACGTTCATTTTTCAATTGATGTATTTCATTATTTTGTATATATCATATTGATTGATGAACGGAATAGCGAGAGGTTTATTAGCAAGGTTCCCCTCGTCTATCCGTTCCATAGATAAGCAAGCTATGCTGATGAGTCCAAAAGGACGAAAACGGATATACTAAAAGCATGCAAGACCAGATTATATTAGTAGACAAGCCAGCCGGGATGACCAGCTTTGGTGTGGTGGCTCGGGTTCGCCGCGTGTTGAGTAAACAGCTGGATAAAAAGGTGAAAGTAGGGCATACGGGTACGCTCGATCCGTTTGCGACGGGTCTAATGATTTTGGTAACGGGCAAAGAATGCAAAAACGCCGGCCACTATACAAAGCTTGATAAAGTATACGAAGCTACTTTTCGCCTGGGGCAAAAAAGCAGTACGGGTGATCCTGAAGGTGGTATTACTGAAATTTCGGCCAAACGACCGACGCGAAGTGAAGTTGAGGCCGCACTGAAGCAATTTACGGGCGAAATTCAACAGCAGCCTCCTATTTTTAGTGCCATTAAAATTAATGGGCAGCGTGCTTACAAGCTCGCGCGCAGTGGTGAAGAGGTTGAAATTCCTCTCCGTACAGTTACCATTTACAGCTTAGAACTACTTAACTATACGTATCCAGAAGTAAAAATTCGCACGCACGTGAGTAGTGGCACATATATTCGTAGCCTTGCGGTTGATGTTGGTGAGATGCTCGGAACAGGAGCGTATTGTACGCAGCTTCGTCGCACTAAGATTGCCGATTGGGATGTTGCGAATGCTCGGAGCCTTGAAGATCTTGGCGTTACCTCTTGAAAATGGTGAGCTACTCTGGTACAATCACGAAGATGATTAGTAAAGAGAACAAATCACAGGCAATTGCTTTGACTCAGGTTTCAAAGAAAGACGTCGGCAGCCCGCAGGCTCAAGCGTCGGTTTTGACGGCTCGTATCAAAGAGGTGACTAAGCATCTTCAAACCAACAAACAAGATCACATGGCTCGCCGTGGACTGATTCAGATGGTTGGTAAGAGGAAGCGCCTCCTCAAGTATCTCGAGAACAAAGACTTTGAAGGCTACAAAGCCGTTGTCGCCAAACTAGGACTCCGCAAATAAATTGCGGAGTTTTTTGTTGGGATGGCTCCTAGGTTTTAAAAAAGAAAGAGGCCGTTCCGAATGCAGATGCACTCGAAACGGCCCTAAGACGACTACTTCTTTCTAGGCTCCCGCTTCACCGAGTCGGCCGCCGGCTGAGACCTTCGCTGCCCACCTCCTGAACCCTTGTGCTGACGTTTAGCTCCCGTTTGCTTTTTGGTGTGCCAAACGCCATTTGCACGATCCTTGCGTGGTATGGTTTTCACCTCCTCTACGCATCTCGAAAATAGTGCCTTGGCAACTATACCACGAGGGGCTGCTGCGAAAAAGCTCAAGAAGTATGCATATACGTGAAGAGCTTAGTAGGACTACTCTCTTCTTCGCACCGTGTCTTAATGTCAATGCTTTGCAGAAAATCTGGTAGTATGTTGCGGCTACTCGGCGAGATAAACCCTACGTTTCTAATCTCGAGCAGGCCGTGTGAGGTGCTTGCTAGATCGATCGTTTCGTAGTCGTCGGCATTGGTGATATGAAAGAAAAACTCTAAGAATTCTCTTTCGCTATCAATGTACTGTTGAATGAACAATAGATTTCCGATAATCGGTGTAACCCCGGTTTCTTCTATCATTTCGCGGTGAAGGCCCTGATGCAAACTTTCTCCTGCTTCCAGCCCGCCGCCGGGTGTACACCAATAGTCCTCTCCATCATTGCTTGCTAAAGGTTGCTGCGCAAGTAGTTTTCCATCCTTAAAAATAATACCGCGCACGGCAATTCGTCGTTGTTTTGTCATGTCATTTGTTCCTGTAAAAAGTTACTATGAAATGCTAGCGGTTCGGCGCGTCCGAACGTGTGCATGTAGAGGATCCTTTTTTGGATCGTAGTGTTTTTAGTATATAGCGCGCCGTCAAAATATGCTATACTTTAGAGCACTATGATCTGTTAAGATCCTCTATTTGCGACGTTTAGCCGAACTAAACCACTGACGATTCTTGTATGACAAAAAGGAGAAATATGCAAAAAGAACTCATTATTCTTGATGAAGATAAAGCGTATGCTCGGGCGCGAATTGCCGAGCTAGAACAGCAAATTCAGGCGCTTGGGCCAGAATTTTACGAAGTATTTAATCAATCATCTGAGACTTGGCACGACAACGCGCCGTTTGATGCACTGCGTGATCGTCAATCGGTGCTTGATGCCGAGCGGCAACAACTAAAAAACGTACTTCAGAACAGTCTGCCGAGTATTCCACCTCAGAAAAAAGACAAAGTGGGCATTGGCGCTAAAGTAACGCTTAGTGATGACACAAGTTATTTAATTGCCGGAGACTGGACGCCACACGCTGGTCAAAGAAGTGACGGTGCGTTAGTGGTGAGTAGTCAAACGCCCGTAGCTCAGGCCCTACTAGGAAAAGAGCTGGGTGATGTAGTTACTATAGGGCGCCGTCGCTTAACCATTGCGTCAATAGTCCGCTAAACTATGACTACAGCAGCTTGCAGATGACCTTGTGAGGCGTCGAGCGGCGTAAGCTATACTAGAGTGATGAAAGTGATTACTCGAGATGAGATGGTAAAGCTTCTAGCGAATTCTCGTATAAAACGGCGACTTCGTGAAGAGCTACGGTTTACACCTGAGGAAATAACGGACTGGGAAGATCGTGATTTTTTGGTCGTGACGAATAAAAGCGCGTCAGAGGGAGTGTTGGTTGTACCATCGACACCCTTTCAGATTGTTCCATTTGGGTTACGAAAACGAACCGCAAATAATGCGGGACGGATCGAAGCGGTTATTTGTGATATCTGTGCTACCTGGCAGCGTGGATCAAATTCGGCGGTAATTACATTTCCGAAAGAGAGCTCGAGTGTTTCATTCTTAGTATGTGCCGACCTTGATTGTAGTATGCATGTCCGTGATAAAACCCCAGAAGCTAAGCTTTCTCGTATGCAGTTGCGCGAAAATATATCCTCGAACGATCGGAAGGTTCGTTTGCTCTCTAGGCTAGTGAGAATAGTAGAGACGGTAACCGCTTAATGTAAAAGTGGCTCCATTCGTTAGTTCGAATGGAGCCGGAACGGGTGAGCTCTGGAGTTTAGTGCGCGATCTCGTATCGCTCGCGGCGTTCAGTTTCGCTAAGGCCACCCCAGGTGCCGTAGGGCTCCTTGGTAGCTATTGAGAGCTCCCGGCATTCTTGCTGAACGGGGCATACGGCGCATACGGCCTTGGCTGCTGCGGCACGTTCGCGCCTAGCGCGCCCTCGCTCGCCATCTGGGTGGTAGAACAGCTCAAGGTTTGTGCCTCTGCAACTCGCCCGTGCTTGCCAGCCCCAGTTAGCGAGGAGTGGCGCAGGGAGGCCCGAAATGTCCATGAAAACTCCTTCTCTATAGACTATATTTTTATAACATAAAAGTATATTTACAACAAGTCTTCGATGTTTCTGGAGAAGAAAAATGATATACTAACACCATCATCCCTGCGATATAAGTGGTGGATACGGTATTTTATATGCAATAAACCACTGTACCCGTTACTTATTCGCTCATGAGAGGTGAATAAAAAGGAGGACAACGATGTCAACAATTAACCCCCACGGTAAAGAGATTATCTCCGTTACCACTGATCTTTGTGGAAAGCCACTCACGCTTGAAGTCAACCGCGTTGGTTTTCGTACTACTGCTAGCGTGCTCGTTACCTATGGTGATACCGTCATTCTTGGTACTACGATGGTCGGCAAACGCCCGCTTAGTGGTATGGATTATTTTCCGCTTAGTATCGACTATGAAGAAAAATTTTATGCAGCTGGAAAAATCAGCGGTAGTCGTTTTATTAAGCGCGAGGGCCGTCCGAGTGATGAAGCCATTCTTATCGGCCGTTTGATCGACCGCCCAATTCGCCCACTGTTTCCAAAAGGCTATCGTCAAGAGGTGCAGGTAGTGGCGAGCGTACTTTCAATGGATCCAACCTTTCGTCCAGACACGATTGCGATGATTGCGGCGAGTACAGCCCTCATGCTCAGTGGTGTGCCATTTGACGGTCCTGTCGCCGGTCTTCGTGTTGCACAGATAAATGGCGAGTTCAAGGCTTTTGCCACTCCTGAAGAACGTGAAAAGAGCGATCTCGACCTTGTCGTGGCTGGTATCGAAAATGGTATTACTATGGTTGAAGCCGGCGCAAACCAGGTGAGTGAAGAGTTGGTGGCTGATGCACTTTCATGGGCCTACCAGGCGTTTCAACCAGCTATTCAATTGCAGAAAGAACTTGTTCAAAAAGTGGGCGTGGAAGCTGCGGCGTATGAGCTAGTGCTACCAAACGAAGACATCCAAAAGGTTGTTGATGAATGGACGACTGATAAGCTTGGCAAAGATATGCGCCGTCCGTACCCAGAACGCAACGAAATGCTTGCCGTACTTCGTGACCAGCTGCACGAAGCTATGAGCGAGCGCTTTGGTGAAGAAGAATACCAGGAGCTTCGCGATGAATACGACGAAGCGCTGACAATGGCAATTCATAAAGACGTTCGTCGTGGTATTGTCGAAAGCGGCACGCGACCCGACGGCCGCAAGCTCGATGAAATTCGTGCGCTTTCAAGTGAAGTCGGTATTTTGCCACGCGCCCATGGTTCGTCATTGTTTACCCGTGGTGTGACCCAGGGTATGAATATTGTGACACTCGCACCACTCAGTTTTGCCCAGGTAGTTGATACCATGGAGCAAACTGATTTTGAACGTCGCTACATGCACCACTATAATGCGCCTGGTTATACCGTTGGTGAAGTACGTCGCCTTGGTAGCCCTGGTCGCCGTGAAATTGGCCATGGCTACCTTGCGGAACGTGCCGTTTTGCCAGTACTTCCAAGCGAAGAAGAATTCCCGTACGCAATTCGTAGCGTTACCGAAATTATGAGCCAAAACGGTTCAACCAGCATGGCGGCTACCTGTAGCAGCGTGCTAGCACTCATGGATGCCGGAGTGCCAATTAAGGCACCAGTATCTGGTATTGCCATGGGCCTCATGATGGACGGCGGCACGCCCTATGTACTTAGCGATATTGCCGATGCTGAGGATTTTGCCGGTGATATGGACTTTAAGGTAACCGGTACCGAAAAGGGCATCACGGCTATTCAAATGGATATGAAAGTGCATGGACTTTCTGCTGATATTCTCAAGCAAGCACTTTTGAAGGCGAGGCCGGGCCGTGCTTTTATTTTACAGCACATGCTTAGTACGTTGGCTGCGCCGCGCCTTAGCCTTAGCCCCTACGCTCCGCGTATTGAGAAAATCATGATCAACCCCGATAAAATCGGTGCGGTTATTGGTAAAGGTGGGGAAGTTATCAATAAAATCACTGCCGAAACTGGTGCGCAGATTGATATTAAAGACGACGGACTTATTACGGTTGCTGCAATCAACGCTGTCAATATCGAAAAGGCAATCAATTGGATTAAAAGTTTAACTGAAGAGCCAGAAGTAGGAAAAGTCTACGATGGCAAAGTGGTGAGCATTAAAGACTTTGGTGCGTTTGTGAACATTATGCCAGGTATTGATGGCATGGTGCATATCTCGCAACTTTCCAACGAGCGCGTTGAAAAGGTCACCGACGTGTTGCACGAAGGCCAAATGGTGAAAGTGAAGCTCACCGGTATTGATGAACGTGGCCGTCTAAGTCTATCTATAAAAGAAGCCCAGTAGCTGAAAATATTAAAATAGGTGTACCTCTTGCCAATTCGACAAGAGGTACACCTCTGTACTACGAGTGAGTGTTCTTGGTGTTGAAGCGGTATCCCCTTGGCTGAAGGACTCGGACTGTTTGCGCAGTGACGTTGCCCGACATCACCCCAGCCTTGATGGTGACCCCACCTTCGATTGACTTCGATTGACCCTTGCTCTTGATGAGCAGGGTCCGCTTCTCCTCGTTGAGCTCGATTTCGCACTCGATACCGTCGGGCACCTGCACCACGACCTCGTCACCATCGATCAGCTGGCCAACTGAATTGACATTGTGCGAGTGGATCGTGCCGATAGCCTCGGCGGCAAACCTGTACTCATTCACGACGTACCCTTTCACGTAGGGATAGTACTAAATTATTTTACCATCTTTATTTTATACGTCAACTTGTTGATTTGGAAACAAGAAGCTACCATTAAAGCATGAGTGATGAAGACAAGCAGACGCTACTTGATAGGATAAAAAAAGAGATTTTAGATAAAAATATCTGCTCGGAATTGGCTGCTCAAGCTAAAAACTTAGTAATGGGTGACGGCAATATCAATGCTGACATTGTATTTATTGGTGAGGCACCGGGCAAAAATGAAGATGAACAAGGCTTGCCGTTCGTGGGTGCTGCGGGTAAGTTCTTGAACGAAATGCTAGCCCAAGCAGGTATGCAACGCAGTGATGTGTATATTACCAACATCGTTAAATACCGCCCGCCAAACAATCGAGACCCTGAGCCGGATGAAAAGAAGGCATTTTGGCCATACCTACTTAAGCAACTTCAGATTATTAAGCCAAAAGTAGTCATCACGCTTGGCCGTCACAGTATGGAGTATTTTTTGCCTGGCATGCGTATTAGTGCTATCCATGGCCAGCCAAAGCGAATTGCGTTTGGCGATGAAAAGTTAGTGATTATTCCGCTGTTTCATCCGGCAGCAGCATTGTATAACGGCAGTTTACGCCAAACGCTCATTGATGATTTTCTAAACGTTCCTAAAATTATTGAAAAAATAAATAAAAACTGATTATTTAGATAAGGTGACCCGTCGGGTTGCGACAGGTCACCAGCACGTTACTTTGGTAAAACACTGAATGCCCATTTAATGGCACTTTGCCACTTCTCAGGAAATTCGAGAAGTGCTACATGGGGCGAATCAACGGTCATGTGCGGTAGTAGTCCGCCGGCCATCTTCGACCACTCGTCGTAGGCACTTGGCTTAACTATGTTGTCGTTCATGCACGACAGATATACTACGTGAACATGTGCCAAAGAGCCCGCTGCAAAAGCGGTGTGGTTGACGATGTAGCGTACCTGTCCTGCCCATCCGTTGAGCGGATAGTGCCTTGCCACGTCCCAATTCTTTTGCAGTGTAGTGGTGTCGGGGCCAGCTTGGATACTATCCAAGTTTGGAGGTCTAAAAGAGATACTCCAGAATAAATCCGTCATTGCGGCACTAATAATCGGTCCTACGGGTAACCATCCGAATACAGATGAACGCTCATCCTGCAGATCATCGCCGCCGCTTGGTGCGCAGACCAGAATCATTTGTAACTCAACGGTCAGCCTTTGCTTCTCGGCCTCTAAAACAATATCGGCCGAGAGCAACCCTCCCATCGAGAGACCGATAAGCGTCACTCTCTTGTATCGTTTGGCGATGTTCAGAACGGTAGTAATGACCTCCTTGGCAACGAAATGACTCTGATTATAGTCAATGAGGTGAACGTCTACATTTCGACCATCCTGCTGGATAGCAGGTAGAATGGCCTTGCCTCGGAGTGAACCGGAACTCTGCGCGCCGTCCAGAAGTATGACTGCCTCGGTCGTGTGTCCCATCTGAGACGGAATTGAAACGACGGTTGTATCTGCTGATAGGGCACTTTCTAGAATGTATCCGTCGGTCATGACACACATCACGGTGGTGACCGCTGCTGCGACAAAATATCTAGCCTTAAGCTCCACGTGCTCACGACCTCTCGTGTAGAAGGGAAGTGCTCTATATACTACACGCTTTTATTGAAATAATGTCAATTTTGATAACTGAAAGGGGCATCTTATACCTGTTCTCGTGCCCTAAACTTGCAAAAGAGGGCTATGTTTGCTATAATTAAGCTACTGATTACGAGGGTGTTTTACATAAAAACCTCTCTCGACTCGTATTTCTAACATTATTTTCATGTAACAAAGGAGAATTATAACTTTATGGGTCAACGACGACTCGCAACGCCCCAGGGCGATGACAAATTAAAACGTCCGCAGCAAAATCAGCCGCGACAAAAATCAAACAATACAGTGCTCAACAACACAACCACGCGAAAAGGCGAGGTGTTTCGTGCACAACGCCGTACGAGCGAGAATGTTAACCTTCGTGCTTCACAGCACATGGTGAACATTCCAGTAAACAAATCAATCTATAACGGATATGGCGGCCGCCAGTTTAGTTTGGCAGATCAGCCAAAGCGCTCTAAGGCACCCCGGCCGACTCTTAAAGTAATGCCTGTTGGTGGTCTCGGTGAGATGGGCATTGGTAAAAATATGATGGCGATCGAATATGACAACGACATCATTGTGATTGATATGGGCTTTTTATTCCCGGGAAGTGACTATCCAGGCATTAATTACATTACGCCAGATATTAGTTACCTTGAGGAGAACAAGCACAAAATCCGCGGACATATCTTTACTCACGGACACCTCGATCACATTGGTGCATTCCGCCATATTATTCACAAAATTCCTGCTCCAGTATATGCCAGTAAGTTTACGCTAGGTATGATCCAGCGTACGATGGAAGAAGCGACGAGTGGATTTGAGCCAACATATAACGAACTTAACCCTGAATTGCATGAACGCGTGCAGCTGGGCGACAGCTTTTCTATCGAACTTGTACGAGTAAACCACTCTATTCCAGATGCCACCGCCGTCGTCATTCGTACGCCCCTGGGCGTCCTTATTGATACCGGTGACTGGCGTTTTGAAGAAGCACCGGTTGATGGCAAAAAGTTTGACCTCGAGCGTCTCACGGAAATCGCCACCAAAGAAGGTATTCTCATGCTCATGAACGAAAGCACCAACTGTGAGTCGGAAGGTGGACACACACACGGTGAGTTCGACATTCAGCACAGTATGGGCGAGGTCATGCAAAAGTATCCAAACAGTCGCCTGATTCTAAGCTGTTTCAGCAGCCAGATTCATCGTATGCAGGTGATTTTGGAAGAAGCCAAAAAGTTCGACCGCAAAGTAGCTTTTGCTGGTTTTAGTATGATTCAGAACCTCGAGGTTGCGCTTCGAGCTGGCGTTATCAAAATTCCAAAAGATGTTGTAGTAAAAATGGAAGACATCATCAAGCTGCCAGATGGCAAGGTGACCATTGTTTGTACTGGTAGCCAGGGTGAATTTAACGCTGTGCTTAATCGTATGGCGTCTGGTGCTCACAAATTTATCAAAATCAAGAATTCCGATGTAATCGTATTTAGTTCGAATCCAATTCCAGGTAACGAAAAATACGTTGTGCGTACGGTTGATGGCCTCATGCGTGAGGGAAGTGAAGTCATTCAGAATGGCAAGTCGCATCTGACTGGCATCGGTCCGCTGCACCTTTCAGGTCACGCATATTATGACGATCACGTCAAACTTATCAACGCCTTGCATCCTACCTATTACATGCCGATTCATGGTGAATTTCATATGTTGCATCACAACGCCGAGCTTGCTGAAAAAGAAGCTGGTATTCCACGCGAAAATATTTTCGTATGTGATAGCGGTGATATTATCGAGATTGATGGTAATGGCGCCAAAAAAGCTGGTCGAATCCCAGTTGGCGGTATAATGTACGATGATAGTGGCGCTGTAGTTTCAGAGGTAGTACTGAAAGATCGTATTCATATGGCTACTGAAGGTATGTTTGTGGTGGTGTTAACGGTAGCTCGCGGAAGCGGTCGTCTCATGACAAGTCCCGACATCATTTCCCGCGGATTCATTTATCTGCGTGACAGCGAAGAATTGATGGGAAGTATTCGCCAGTATCTCAAGCAGAAAGTAGCTCGTAGTTTTGGTGGCAAGCGTGTTGACCTTGACGTGGTGAAAAAAGAACTAAAAGATGAGATTACTCACATTTTGTATGACCAAACAAGACGTACGCCAATTGTCATCCCGGTTATTAATGAGATTGGGGGCGGTGGCCAACGTCCAGATAGTGATGTGCAAAGCAATAGTGGCTACGCTCCTCGCCAAAATCAAAATCAGAACTTCCATCCAAAACAAAAGACGACATTCCCTCGACCTCAGGTGCCGGATACCGAAGTCGTAGAACCGCGTGTGCGACAAGACAATCGCGCATACTAACAAAAAAGAAGCTCTTGCTGCAGGAGCTTCTTTTTACGTTTTAATTGCTTGACAAAACGATACGTGAGTATTATATATGTAGATGCCTATATCTAAAGGAGCCGTTGCTGTGTCAGTTTGTGCGGATTACGTTATCGTAAGCCCTTGGCACGAAACTTCGTTCTACCGAGAGGAAGATACAGACGTTTTAAAGTGGCTTTGCACGTTCGCCTGGCGTGCAGATGTTATCGAGCTGCTTGAAGTTACTTATGACTTTTTAGGTTTGTCTGTCACTATCTATATGCACGGACGAACCGAGCGGTATCACTTTGAAGGAACGGACAGGCACCTTTCTCAGCTTGCACTTTTTTTAGTAGAGTGCCAGCTGGCAATAGGGTTGGAACCAGCTCTGGAATCAGCTGCTCAGGCTTGGAAAGATCTAGGGCACGACGACTCATGGGCACCCATTACTACTATTAATCCCAAGGCACGACGCCGGGCGGCTTTACTTGTTGCCTTTGGCCTTGAGCCTGAAGATGGTGATAGAGCTGGGGAAAGCTGGGGGTTGTTCCAATCCATTTTGAGCGACTACTCTGGAACGCTCGCACTTCTTTAGCACGGCACCAAGGTTATTCGTTACCTCAAAAACGAATCGGCGCCCGGGACGATCCCGGGCTTCTTTCTTTTTCAATAGATTTGCAAAATGTAGTAATTTTTGCTATAATATATTCTATCATCTAAAAGCAAAAACGGTATAATAAAGAACAGATATGGCTAAAAGAAAAAAATCAGCACATAGTAGGGGTAAAAAACCAGCGGCACCATCTCATAGTTTGCCGACGGGTTTCTGGGCACAAGTAGGAGCGGTTTTCCTAATTGCTATTTCCATTCTGTTTGTTGTAGCGTGGTTTGGTGCGGGCGGTCCTGTCCTCGAATGGCTATATAATGCCGCGTTGGGTGCTATTGGCTATGCGGTATATGTGGTTCCGGCCTTGTTTGTATATATTGCAGTTGAAATTTTTCGCGCCGAAGAAAACCGCCTATCATTTATCGTGAAATTTGCTACCGCACTGCTCATCGTATGGGTCGCAGGCTTGTTCGGACTTATGAAAAACGACGTAGGAAAAACTACCGGTGGGTTTGTTGGAAGTGGTATCAATCATATCGTGCTTGCACTCGTAAATTCTGGGGTTGCGGCATTTATTTATATCCTTCTTATTCTTGTTACAGCGTTATTTGTACTGCGGGTCTCACCAATTAGTGTCATAAAAAAGATTTGGGAACTATCTCGCCGCGAAATTGGCGAACAAGATGAGAATGTGAAAGTAATGAAGCAAGCTGCGCTCGCTGATACGCCGCGTCATCAGACTATCGGTGAGATCAAGCTTAATGCTGGTGTTCCAACACTCGATCATAGCGAGATAGGTAAAGACAAAAAAACCTCGCATCTTTCAAGCCTTCGCGGCAGCGTCAAACAAGACAAAGCCGCTGAAGACCAAGCCGCGCTTGTGGCAGTGAGCGACCCAAATTGGGAAGCGCCAAGTGTCGATCTACTCGAGAAAAAGCAGTCTCCGGCTGATGCTGGCGATGTGCAGCAAAACGCTCAAACAATTCGTGACACACTGGCCGAATTTAATATTGACGTCGAGATGGAAGGCGCTAATATTGGGCCAAAAGTAACGCAGTACACCCTAAAACCGCCAAGTGGCGTGAAACTCACGCGTATTACCGCACTCGAAACTAACATCGCGCTCAATCTTGCTGCACAAAGTCTCCGTATTGAAGCGCCGATTCCTGGGCAACGTGCTGTAGGTATTGAAGTACCAAACCGTAAAGCTGCCGATGTGCGTTTGTATGGTATTTTAACGGCCAAGCAGTGGAAAAATGCTCATGAGCCGTTGAGTTTTGCTATTGGTAAGGATATTTCCGGTGAGGCCGTGGTTGGCGAGCTTAATAAAATGCCGCACCTTCTTATTGCTGGACAAACTGGTAGTGGTAAGTCGGTGATGATTAATACGCTTCTTACCAGTCTTTTGTACCGCAATAGTCCGAGTGACATGAAGCTCATTTTGGTGGACCCAAAACAAGTAGAGATGGCGCCATATGAAGACATTCCACACCTCTTAACACCTGTTATCACCGAGCCTGAAAAGACCATTAGTGCACTGAAGTGGGCAGTCAATGAAATGGAGCGTCGCTACAAGTTGCTCGCTGAAGAGAAAATTCGTGATATTAAAAGCTACAACCAGAAGATTCAATCAGGTAACAAGAAATTATCGGTTGAAGATGAAGATGGCAACCAACAGCAAGTTGATGATGGCGCAATGCCCTACATTATCATTGTTATCGACGAGCTAGCTGACCTTATGATGGTTGCTGCGCGGGACGTTGAGGCGTTGATTGTTCGTTTGGCGCAAAAGGCTCGCGCCGTCGGTATTCACTTGGTGCTTGCAACGCAGCGCCCAAGTGTTGACGTTATTACGGGACTTATTAAAGCAAACGTGCCAGCGCGTATTGCTTTTACAGTAGCTAGCCAAATTGATAGCCGCACTATTCTCGATCAAGCTGGCGCCGAAAAGCTGCTCGGTCAGGGAGATATGCTGATGCTAACGCCAAGTATGAGCAAACCAAAACGTATTCAGGGCGCGTGGGTAATGGACGAAGAAGTGGTGAAGATTACTGACCACCTTCGTATGCAATCGGCGCCGCAATATAACGATGAAATCGTTTCACAGCCCGTTCAGCTCAACGGTAAAGGTGGTGTGGTGATGGACTTTGATAGTGGTGGTGGCGATGATATGTTCAAGGATGCCGTACGTGTGGTGGTTGAAAGTCGCAAGGCGAGTACTAGTTTGCTTCAACGGCGTTTGCGTGTTGGCTATGCCCGCGCCGCGCGTATTATCGAGGAAATGGAAGAACAGGGGATTATTGGTCCAGCAGACGGGGCTCGTCCACGCGATGTGCTCATCAACAGCCTTGATGAAATCGGTAGCGCCGACGTTTAATTTGGGCAAGCGCAAGCATTTTGCTATAATGCCACTATGAAGCGCGCATGGTGGGGGTTTACGATTGTTGAGCTGCTGGTTGTTATTACGGTAATCGGTATTCTGGCATCAATTGTCATTGTTTCGTATAGCGGTAGTCAAGACAAGGCGCGTCAATCCAAGATTCAAAATGATCTCTCTCAGCTAAGCGATGCTATACGTGTAGGTCGCACACAGCAGGATAAAACGCTGTACGATATCACAGGTAACACCAGTACGGCATGGCCATGTACACAAAAAGCAAGTGGTACCGACCTCTCTACACTGCCGAAAACGGATAGTTGCTGGACAACCTACGTTGCTACACTCAGCGCAATAAGTACAGCGAGTGGTGTAAATGTGAATGGACTTATCGACCCCTGGGGCCGCCCATATTTCATTGACGAAAACGAAAATGAGAGCGGCAGCGGCAGCTGTACTAAGGATGTAATTGGCGTCTACCAACGTCCATTTGTGTTTAATAGCTACTCGCCCGATAATAGTCAGCAAATCCCCAATAGCCTGACGGCCTGCCTCTAGCTTTTTTGTTCGGTTTTTAGTATAATACTACTGTTATTAACTCAGCTTACGTTGGAGCGTAAGCATCCATAAGGATTCCAGAGGAGGAAAACTCATGAAAGAATACGAACTGACTGTTCTTATTCACCCTGATCTCGAGAGCGATATCGAGACGCCACTTGCCAAAGTGCGCGATATTATCAAAAGCGCCGGGGGCAAAGTTACCCGTGAAGATAACTGGGGCAAGAAAAAACTAGCATATAAAATCAACCGTGAAGATTTTGCCGTGTATGTATACATGGACGTCGAGCTTCCGGCAGACGCGCCGCTAAAGATTAGCAATACGCTCAACATTACCGACGAAGTGCTGCGTTACCTGCTTGTAACGGTAGATGAAAAGGGCCGCAAAGCTCTTGAAGAAGCAAAAACACGTGCAGCACGCGACGAAACTAAAGAAGAGGAGTAGAATATGGCCAAAAGCATCAACCAGGTTATTTTAATGGGACGCCTTACGCGCGACCCAGAAACACGCACTACAACGAGTGGCAAAACAATTACAAGCTTCAGTATTGCGGTTGATCGCACTGGCCAAGATGATGCAGCCGACTTTTTTGACGTTACAGCGTGGGAAAAGCTAGGTGAACTGGTGAGCCAGTATCTTTCAAAGGGCCGACGTTGCCTCGTTCAGGGACGACTTCGCCAGGATAGCTGGGACGACAAAGAAACCGGCAAAAAGCGTAGCAAGGTGGAAGTTGTTGCTGCTGACGTTACGTTCTTAGACGGTCCCAGTGGCGATAATACTGGCACATCGAACCATTCAAACAACAACTCGGGCGGTAGCTCGAACAAAAAGTCTGAAGATGTTGTCATTGAAGATATTGACGACAAACCAATTGATTTAAGTGAAATTCCTTTCTAGGAAATTGAGGAGAATACCCCATGGTTATTAAGCGATTTAAGAAAGATACGCCTGCATACTTTGACTACAAAGATGTAAAAACACTGCAGCGTTTCATTAACATTTACGGCCAAATTGAGCCTATTGCAAAAACTGGGCTGAGTACAAAGCAGCAGCGCCAACTAGCAACCGCTATTAAGCGTGCTCGCCACTTAGCTCTTCTTCCATTTGTTACATCAAACTAGGATATTTATAATGAGCGAACGATTAAAGCAAAAAAGCTCTGTTGTTATTGTTGAAACTGCGGAGAACTTTGTTCTTGAACAGCGTCCAAATTTACCCGGAAAGTTAGCCTACCCGGGTAAATCACAGTTTTTGGTGGTGGTCGAGAGTACATTGATAGAATGCTGGAAGATGGTTCAGTTGCTGCTTCGCGTGAGCTAAAAGAGGAGATTGACTTAGAAGTGTCGCCGTATGAACTAGAGTCGTATTGGGCAGGTGAGTATGAGGGCACAGATAAAAACGGCCAATCCGTATTAAGGGATGTGTCAGTGTACCGCCTTTCGCTTACAGCACTCGGTCGAGAATCACTTAACCTCAAAGTTCAGGGTGCAATTGTGGATATACCAAAGACACCTGAAGCTATTGAAGCTGCTGCAGATTCCTTGACACCGTTTGCATTCGACGTTTTGCGTAAACTTGTTAAAGGAGAGACGAAATAATGTATCAACCAACTGATCTTAAAAAAGGTGTTGTCTGTCAAATTGATGGAAAGCCCTACCGTGTGATTGAATATGGCCAGAAAGTAATGGGCCGTGGCGGTAGCATTGTAAATGTGAAGCTGAAGAATCTTATTGATGGCAGTGTCATCCCGAAGACTTTTAAAGGTCAAGACAAGATTGAACGCGCCGAAGTGAGCAATAAAAGTGTTCAATACCTCTATACGAACGGCAATGAGTTCTTCTTTATGGATCCAGAGACCTTTGAACAGTTTGAATTAAACGCCGATATTGTCGATAGTGCTGCCGGATACCTCAAAGAGGGCGACACGCTCACACTTCAATTTTTTGATGGCAGGGTTATAAATGTAGAGCTTCCAAAGAATATTTATCTTGAGGTAACGTATGCTGAGGATGTCGTAAAAGGTGATACAACGAGCAACGTTTTAAAGGATGCGACACTTGAAACAGGTATTACTGTAAAAGTCCCCGCTTTTATCAAAACGGGTGATATTATTTCCGTCGATACAACCACTGGCGAATATCGCGAACGTAAGAAGTAACAGGCTATGACCAAACAGCGTCTCGATATTGAGTTGGCAGCGCGAGGGCTTACGACCAGTCGGTCGCAAGCTGAAAGTTGGATTCGGCTCGGTAAAGTGACAGTCGACGGCGTCGTGGTGAAAAAGTCAGGCTACTTTGTCGGCGAGCGGTCTACGATCAAGCTCATGGCAGACGATCAATATGTGAGCCGTGCTGGGCTGAAACTCGCTAGCGTTGCAGAATTACTACGTCTTGATTTTAGAGGTAAGGTAGTGCTCGACGTCGGCAGTAGCACGGGCGGTTTTACGGACTACGCACTGCGTCGTGGGGCTAAAAAAGTTTTTGCTGTAGACGTAGGAACTGATCAGCTCCATCCGAGCCTTCGAAACAATTCGCGCATCGAGCTCTATGAAAAGACTGATATTCGTGACTTTTTGTTGCCGCATGAAAAACCCGATATCGTCGTAATAGACGTGTCGTTTATTAGTTTACGCGATATTTTGCCGTACATTGCTACGAAACTAAGTAACACGACAACACAGATTGCAGCGATGGTGAAACCACAATTTGAGGCTGGTAAGGATCAAACGAACAAGGGTGTTATTAAAAACGATGCTGTTCGCCGCCGGATCTTGAAAGATTTTGAGATGTGGGCGAAGCAGTATTTTGTCATAAAAGACAAACGCGACAGCGACGTTCACGGCGCCAAGGGTAACCAAGAGCGATTTTATTTACTATCGCCGACTATACGTTAAAGCGAAACTCTACAACGTCACCAGGCTGCATGACGTACTCTTTACCCTCGGTGCGCATTTTGCCAGCGGCACGTGCTGCCGTTTCTGAGCCGGCAGCAATGAGGTCATCGTAATCAACCACTTGCGCAGCGATGAACCCGCGTTCAAAATCGGTATGGATGACGCCTGCAGCTTGTGGTGCGGTAGCGCCTTTTTTGATCGTCCAGGCACGTACTTCTTTTTGCCCAGCGGTAAGGTAGCTTTGGAGGCCAAGTGTGGTGTATGCGGCATGAATCATTTGCATAAGTCCGGTTTCGCTGACGCCATAGCTTTCAAGTAGTTCTTTTGCGTCTGCCTCATCGAGGCCCTTGAGCTCCTCTTCGAGTTTGGCGCAAACAAAGACTGTCTTGTTTGGCGCCACAAGTTGCGAGAGCTTGTCTTTTTCTGTATCATTTGCGAGCGTCGCTTCGTCGACATTAAAGGCATAGATGACTGGTTTTGCTGTGAGAAGATGAAGGTCAGCGATGTGCTCTATTTCAAGCGAGGGAAGGGCGGAAAGTGGTGTACTCGTCTCGAGATGGCGTTTAAGTGACTCAAGGTACGTGGCTGTGGCCTTTAAGTGGGGCTTGGCTTTAGCCTCTTTGAGCACCTTCGGCAGACGCGTATCGATAGTTTGAAGGTCGGCGAGGATAAGTTCGGTATTGATAATAGCGATATCATCGGCAGGATTAACGCGATTTGCCACATGAACAATATCGTTGTTCTCAAATGCTCGGACAATATGGATGATGGCGTCGCACTGACGAATGTTGGCGAGAAATTTATTCCCCAAGCCTTCGCCGTTACTAGCGCCAGCGACCAGCCCGGCAATATCGACAAACGTAACGGTAGCCGGAATGATTTTTTGACTACCATATAACTTAGCCAATTTATTCAGACGCTTATCTGGTACGGAAACAATGCCGGTATTTGGTTCGATGGTAGCAAAAGGATAGTTGGCGGCCAAGATGTCGTTATTTGTCAGTGCATTAAATAATGTAGATTTACCTACATTTGGAAGGCCGATGATGCCAATAGAAAGAGAACTCATGTGACTTATTTTAACAGAGGTGTGAGGCGAATACAAAATAAAGACAATAACGTTTGCGTCTATGATGATGCTTATGCTACTATAACGCTAGCATATAACTGTGGGTTGACATGAAAAATAAACGACAAGTCATCATCTTCGTAGCTATCATCGTTGCTGTGGTTGGTATTGGGGTGGTGGTAGCATTGGTGCTAAGCAATAGCGCAAAGCCCACGTCTACGACCGCATCACAGGGAGCGGCTAGTACAACTAAACAGCAGCAGGCCATCACAAAAACTGCCAATGGTGCGGTAAAGGCCGCGGATAGTGGCGATGTGAATGGCGGCATACAACAGCTTAATGATGCAATTAAGAATACCAGTGACACACACGAAAAGTTTGTCTATTATTCTAATATCGCGACGATATTATTTAATAATAAAGATTACGCTGGTGCGCTCGATGCGGCCATGAAGGCATTTGCTATTGAGCAAACTTCTGATATGGCAGCGTTTATCGGGCAAATTGAACGGACAAAGGGTGATAGTGCATCTGCGATTACCTACTACAATAAAGCGATTCGACTTATTGATGCGACGGATAATCCGACCGCTAAAAATGACAAGGCCTACTATACGCTCATGATTTCGCAGATGGGTGGAAAAGTACAATGAACGTGATCCGGGATTACTATCGTTCGCTGCGGTTTGTTCATTGGGCAATTTTAGCTGCAGTTTTGACGGCAAGTTTTGTCGTGACCTATTACCATGTTACTTCGGCGGCATCTTGTTATGGCGGAACGGTGTTGGGCCGCACATGCTATAGAGGTTATTTTACGAATACTCTCGACACAGGTGGTGACAGTGTCTTGCCGGCTATTCAGGATGGCCAAGCCATTCCTTCAGCAACGATCAACAACGCACAGCAGCTGTATGATCTTCTGTATTCATCATATAAAAGCGGCAACTCACAAAAAGTAACGGGTGCAGCCTTCATATATAACACTATGCTCGATAACAACGCCCCGGGCATCGGACGCTCAATTAGTGATAACCAGTGGAAAGATCTTCACGACCGATTAGTAGGGCTCGACAATGCACATGAGATCTCTTGGGATGGCAACGTCAGCGACACGGTTAACAGTTATTGGCAGGGAACAAACGAGGGCTTTAACAACGATGGTAACACAGACGACGATGCGTACTATCAAGATGACAAAAACGAGCCAGGTATTTTAATTCGAGACTATAATGGCAATGTTATTTATAAAATTTTGCGTCGATGTGCGAACCCAATCGGTATTCCCAGCGAATCATTACCGCAGACTAAAAACTACACATTGACCCCCCGCGTAGACGATGTATCGCCAACAACTATCGAGGCAGGCGGGCAGGTATCAGTGAGTTCGAGTGTGGATAATCCTGGGGAAATTGCCAGTTACCCTACGCAGTGGGAAATTACCCAGATTACAGTTCAGCCTGGCCAAAAAGCACCACATGAAGATGAAGGACCAACCACCTCAAGTCAGGCACCATGTCAAAGTCATGGCGGCGCTGCTTCGGGAGATTATTTTCAAAGTAACGTTGCAACATGCCAGAACGTCGGCAAAGGTACGGGAAGCTTCAATATAGGGTCACCGGCACAAAATCTTAAGCCGTCAGCGAGTGGCTTGGGTGTGGGGGATTTGCCAACGGGCACGCGTGTTTGTTTTACACTATCAGTCCAACCGCGGGCTAATAACGATAGTAGTTGGGCGCATTCCAAACCTGTTTGTACCGTCATCGGTAAAAAACCAAAAATACAAGTATGGGGCGGAGATATCAAGGTTGGTGGTAAGATCGAAACCAGTACGAGCGTTAAAAATGCGGGTGGAACCAAGACGTTTGGTAGTTGGGTTGAATATGGTGTATTTTCCGTAGGACCGAATAACCGGTTTGCCTCCGCTTCTGGCCTTGTCAACCAGACAAATAATAGTCAGGTAGCCTGGAGTAAACTTACGTTTGCCAACAAGGACGAGACAGGTGCGGATGCGTTTGGTAATTATACAAATGCCGGTAGTTTTCCCGCCGCTCCAGATGTGGCTGGGTACTTTGCGGCGTCTCAAAATAAGCAGCCAATTGGCGCGGGTAGTGTTGACGTGGGTTCTTTGACATTCAACACCTCTGATACGCCAGTGATACATACGGCTGCAAATGTTACCTTGACAGGAGGGGCTATTCCGGCGGGTAAATCGGCAATTATCGTTGCGTCGGGTACCGTAACCATTTCCGGCAATATTACCTACACTGATGGTCCTTTGACCAGCGTTGGTCAAATTCCGCAGCTGGTCATTATCGCAAAAAATATCGATATCCAAAATGCGGTAGGCCATGTGGACGCATGGTTAATAGCTAACGATACTGTCAATACGTGTAGTGATTTCTCGGGTAACCTCACCTCTAATAAGTGCTCGAACGAACTCGATGTAAATGGTCCGGTCATAACAGGTAAGCTTATCTTGAACCGTACAGCCGGTTCCGAAACAGATGAGCACTCGGGTGATCCGGCCGAACGCTTCAATCTTCGACCAGACGCATTTTTATGGGCGCAGCTATTGGCTCAAGGAAGTAACAAAGTCCAAACGGTGTATTCTACCGAGCTGCCACCTCGCTTCTAGAGGCATTAATTGTAAAAGCCCTTGCCATGAGCTATCTTGCTTATGTATAATGAAGAACAATATGGCATTACTAAAAAGCGTGGGCGACTTTTTTGCACTCGATATCGGCACCAATGCGGTGCGGGTAGTGCAACTAACAAATAACGGCCAGGATACTTGGACGTTGCTTCACTATGGATATGCGCCAGTTGATCTCAAGACAACCAGTGCAAATTCTAAAGAGTCTGAACATCGCCTCGGTGAAATTATTATGACTGCTGTAGGACAGAGTGGTATCAAGACTAAAAACGTAGTGATTGGGTTGCCTTCACAGAAAACCTTTACTACTGTTATTGATGTTCCAATGATGCCCGAGGCTGAACTGAAGAGTACTATCAAGTACCAAATCGACCAATATATTCCTATGGCGATTGATGAGGCAAAGGTAGACTGGGTGCTGCTCGGCCAATCCGCACATAATCCGCAACAACAAGAGGTACTTCTCGCGAGTACGGCAAATAATTACGCCGAGGAGCGTTTGGAATTTGTCGAGAGTTTGGGCCTAAACGTCATTGCGGCCGAACCGGATCCTATTGCGATGATTCGAGCCTTACTGCCAGCTGGTATCGTCGACGCACGACTCATAATTGACGTTGGGGAGCTTTCGACTGACCTTGTAGTGACATATAACGACGCACCTCGTCTGGTACGCACTATTCCGACGGGCATTCATTCATTGGTAAAAGCAGCTGTACAAAATCTCAATGTCCAGGAAGACCAGGCACGTCAGTTTATTATCAAGTTTGGCTTGGCGCCAGATAGGCTAGAAGGTCAGGTGTATCACGCTGTAGAGAACGTGCTCGAAGGGTTTGCAGCCGAGCTGACGAAGTCGATCAAGTTTTTCCAGACACGTTACCCGAATACACCCGTCGGTGGTATTTTGCTGTCTGGTTATGGTAGTGTAATTCCGAAATTTGGTGAATATGTAACAGCAAAAACGGGGGTAGCCTCCATACAGGCCAACCCGTGGCAAAAAGTTCGTGTCGCTCAGTCCGATCAGCAACAGCTGGCTACGATTGCTACCGAGTTTGCGACGGCTGTTGGTCTAGCTCAAAGGGGGAATAAGTAATGATCGAGATCAACCTTGTTCCAGATGTAAAGCAAGAACTCATTAAAGCTCAACGTGTGCGAGCGAGTGTTATTTCAATGGCTATTATTGTAGGTATTGTAGCTGTTGCTGTTGTTGTACTTCTAGCTGTATGGGTATTTGGGGTGCAGACTGCTAGAAATGTACTGACGGATAATAGTATAAAAGATGAAAGCCGGAAGTTATCAAGTGTGGAGGACGTTTCAAACACACTTACTATCCAAAACCAATTGAGCAAGTTGTCAGCGATGCACGACAGTAAAAATATTGATTCTCGAGTATTTGATATTTTAACTACTATCAACCCGCCTGCACCTAATAACATCGCTATTACTAAGCTGTCTCTTGATTCGTCGACAGACACGATTACTATTGAAGCTCAGGCCGCCAGCCGTTATCCGGCACTTGAAGTATTTAAGAAAACAATTAGCGCAACGACACTGCAGTTTACGCAAAATGGTGAAAAGCAATCTGTCGCGCTCGCAACGAACATAAATGATAGTGATCGCAGTTATGGTCAGGATGCCGCTGGCGCCGAGGTGCTGCGGTTTACGCTTAGCTTTACCTATCCTCAGCAATTGTTCTCACGAACAGCGCAAAATGCGATAGTGGTCGCGCCAACACAGTCAAACGTTACAGACTCATTCCTTGGTGTACCTCAAAGCCTGTTTACACAAAAGGCAACTGACACAGGAGGAGGTAACTAATGGCTATTGGAGAAACGGCAATCCGAAAGCGTCAACAGATTACTAATGCAAATCGAATGATGTTTATGTGGGTAGCTGCCGTGTCTATAGTAGTGGGTATAGCGATCGTGGTATCGTTATTTCTCCTCCAAAAGGCGTGGTTTAACGAGAAAGTGCTTGCCGAAAAGACAAATACAGCCTCGGTCCTTACCAACGACAATAAAGTCATAAACGATCTCAAAGATCAAGTACGCGTACTCAATACGAACGACGCCCTTAAGAGTGTAATGACCCCTGACGAAACGCAGCCAGTCCAAGTAGTACTCGATGCGCTTCCTTCAGAGGCAAACTCAGCCGCACTCGGCTCGTCGCTTCAAGAAAAGTTTTTAAATGACAGTGGACTAACGATAGAATCGCTAAATGTTGACCCGGTTGCCGGTGTTGAATCGCAGACTAATACAAATGTTCAAGATGCATCTTCAAGTGGCTCAACAACAAGTGGTGGCACCAACGAAATCACCTTTCGCTTTACTGTCAGCTCGACTGTAAGTAATGCAAGTGTTCTGAAAAACTTGTTACAAAAACTCGAACGATCTATCCGTGCCATTGATATTACAGCTCTCAGCATTGAGACGCAAGGCTCAAAGATAGTAATGACTGCCGAAGGTCATGCATACTACGAGCCAGCGAAGACAGTAGATTTAAAAGATAAGACGGTAAAACCATGAAGAAATCAGATGTTGCAATGATAATTTTGATAGCTTCGATTAGTGTGTTGGTGGCGTATTTTGTCGCGAAAGCAGTACTTGGGGATGTACAAAACCAATCGGTAAAAGTCAAGTCGGCTGAGTCTATCTCTACTAACATTACCCAGCCTGATCCGGCGATATTCAATTCCAATGCTATCAATCCAACGGTACAAGTCATTATTGGCAACGGCCAATCGCAGACTTCAAACCAGAATAAATAAGGGCTAGTGGCATGGCTCTTCTCACTAGCGACATTCAGGAAAAACTGATCACTCTCTTGACGGAGGAGGGACTTGTTGCTGGAGATGTACTGCGTATGGCCGAGGATGATGCGGCTAAAACCAACAAACCGCTTCTGACCGCACTTACCGAGCAAGGAATCGTTGACGAAGAGCTGTTGACGCATGCGATTGCTCAGGTATCCGGTGTGCCGTACGTTAACCTTAGTAATAGCTTAATAGATCAAGATGTGCTGGCGCTTTTGCCAGAAGATATTGCTGAACGCTTTATGGCGGTTCCGCTTGCCGAAGTTCAAAACCGCTTAGCTGTAGCCATGATTGACGCTAATAACGTACAGGCGGTAGACTATTTGGCCAATCGTATTCAGCGGCCCATTAAGGTGTTTATGGCATCTGAGGCTGGCGTACGTCATGTGCTCGACCAGTATCGTACCGATCTCTCAAGCGTTGACGAAGCGGCAGAAGTATCTCAAGAAGAAGCAAACAGGGCGGGTGAGAGCGATATTAAAACCATCGTCCAAGACTCGCCGATCAGCCGTGCGCTTAGTACTATTTTGGAATATGCGGTCAAGTCCCGTGCGAGTGACGTGCATATTGAGCCTCTTGAAAAAGCTTTGAAAATTCGTTGTCGTGTTGACGGAGTACTCCGAGAGATCATGCAGTTACCAAAGTCGATCGAGCCAGCGCTGGTCAGTCGTATCAAGATTCTTTCAAACCTGAAAATTGATGAACACCGCATTCCTCAGGATGGCCAATTTACCGTAAAAGTAGCCGCTAAAGAAGTCGACCTTCGTATCGCTATTAGTCCGGTGGTCTGGGGTGAGCAAGTGGTGATTCGTTTGCTCGATAAATCGGGTAATAGCTTTGACATTGAGCAAATGGGATATGCTGGCCGAGCCTTGCGCGCTATTCGAAAGGGTATCAAACGGCCAAATGGCATGGTGCTTACCTCTGGCCCAACTGGTTCGGGTAAATCGACCAGTCTTTATGCACTTATTAAAGAAATCAAAAATGACACCGTCAACATTGTGACATTGGAAGATCCGGTCGAGTACAAAATGGACGGGGTAAACCAGATTCAGGTCAATCCAGAAGTAGGATTGACGTTCGCAAATGGGCTCCGCTCGATTCTTCGTCAAGACCCAGATGTAGTGATGGTGGGTGAGATTCGCGACTCTGAAACGGCTAGTCTTGCAGTGCAGGCGGCACTTACGGGACACCTGGTGTTTAGTACGCTTCACACCAATTCAGCCGCTGGTGTGTTACCACGCCTTCTTGACATGGGCGTCGAACCGTTTTTGATTGCAAGTACGGTAAATACCATTATCGGTCAGCGATTAGTCCGTCGCGTATCGACAAAACGCGACGCGTATCAGTCGTCACCGATTGAAACGCAGAATATTACAACAACAATTGGTCACTTGCTTCCGAAAACCAAGGCCGATATCGCACGTGTTTCTGATGATTTAGGCTATAAAGACTTGCCCCTTGCTGGTCAAAGCGCTTATACTCTAGTAAAGGGGAGGGACACACCGCAGACCCCCCGAGGGTATTCTGGCCGTGCCGGGCTGTACGAAGTGATGGACGTGACAGAAGAAATTCAAAATCTTATCGTCGCGCGTGCAACTAGCCGGGAAATTCAGAAAAAAGCGGTCGAGCAGGGCATGATAACCATGCGTCAAGATGGCTATCTCAAGGCTCTCCAGGGCGTTACAACAATTGAAGAAGTCAACCGCGTCGCGGCGGATACCGCATAAGAAGGGTGGAATAGAAAAAATGAACAGTCAAGATCTCCGAATCGAAGTGCTTCTCGAAGAAGTAGTCAAAAAACGTGCCTCCGACCTTCACTTGCAAGTAGGTTTGCCGCCAATGTTGCGTATTGACGGTAGTTTACAGCCTATTCCTGGGTACAACCCGCTCGACGAATCAAACGTCGAAACGCTTGTGTTTGCTATTCTAGACCAAGATCAGCAGCAAATTCTGATGAAAGATAAAGAATTCGACTTTAGTTTTGCCTTCGGTACACTTGGTCGTTTCCGGGTGAACGCTTTTCACGAGCGTGGCAATTTGGCTGCTGCGCTTCGTCTTATTCCAAACGAAATCAAATCCGTAACAGAGCTCGGCATGCCGCAGATTGTGACAACCTTCGCCGATTACCCTCGTGGGCTTGTGCTTGTGACGGGACCGACTGGCTCAGGAAAGTCGACCACGCTTGCGGCGCTTGTCGATAAAATCAATACAGAACGTGCCAATCATATTATTACTATTGAAGATCCAATCGAGTTTACGCACAAATCAAAAAAATCGGTAATTGTTCAGCGCGAAGTTCACTACGACACCTATTCGTTCTCAGCTGCATTACGTTCCAGCCTTCGCCAGGATCCAGATGTCGTGCTGATTGGTGAGATGCGTGACCTCGAGACCATTTCAGCGGCTATTACTATCGCTGAAACAGGCCACTTGGTGTTTGCTACGCTACACACCAACAGCGCAGCTCAGTCAATTGATCGTATGATCGATGTATTCCCGCCGCACCAACAACCGCAAATTCGTGCTCAGCTTTCTAATATCTTAATGGCTATTTGTTCACAACGCCTTGTGCCGGCTATTGGCGGAGGTCGTGTTGTCGCGGCAGAGGTGCTAGTAGCTAATCCGGCAGTCCGTAATATTATTCGTGAGGGCAAGTCGCACCAGCTTGATGCCGTAATCCAAACTGGCGCTGATCAAGGCATGCAAACAATGGATCGTACACTTGTCAGCCTTATTCAAAGCGGCACTGTCACTTACGACGAAGCGCGTAATTTCGCGGTTGACCTTACTGAATTTGAACGGTTGATGCGGGGTTAAAAATGAAAAAATTTAACTATCAGGCAAAAGACAACACTAGTAATAAAGTCGTTAAAGCTACGGTACAAGCCGACTCGGAAAATGCCGCTGCTAAACTATTAATTGCTCAGGGTTTTACGCCGCTTGATATTCAAGAAGTCGATGAGAATGGTAATTTTATTGGTCGGTTGACGAATCGTATCACCCCTAAAGATAAGATCGTCTTCACTCGTCAGCTTGCGACGCTGATCGGAGCGGGGCTGCCGCTTTCGCAAAGCCTTCATACGGTGCTCGAGCAAACTGAAAACAAGCGTTTGCAGGGAGTGATTGAAGACATTGTTGCCTCAGTAGAGGGTGGTAAGTCGCTTTCCGAATCATTTTCTAAGCATGCAGAGGTGTTTGATAAAGTATTTCTGGCGCTCATTGCGGCCGGCGAAGTTTCGGGTACGCTCGATGAGTCACTTATACGTATTGCAGCACAGCAAGAAAAAGACGCCGCAACGATGAGTAAAATTAAAGGTGCGTTAACATATCCCCTTATCGTATTGGTAGTTATCTTTGGAGTTATGGCATTTATGCTCTTTACGGTGGTGCCACAAGTCGAAAAACTGTATCATGACCTTAAAAAACAACTACCCTTTATTACACAGGCTATGGTAACGGTGGCGGATTTTGTTGTGCATTTCTGGTGGCTTATCGTCATCCTTGGCGGCGTCGGTACTTACTTTTTTGTGCAATATCTTAAAACTGAAAATGGCATTAAATTTAAAGATACTTTTAAGCTCAATGTACCGCTATTTGGAAGTATGTTCCGCAAGCTCTACATGGCGCGCCTCACCAGAACTGGTCAGACGCTTCTTTCTACCGGTGTTGCAATGCTCGACATGCTTCGTATTACGAGTGAATCAGTCAATAATTCCATTATTAGCAGAAGTATTGATCGTGCAGCCGAAAAGGTGAAGGGAGGTAAGGCGCTCTCATCGTCTCTCCAACCAGAAGATTATATCTTGCCACTCGTACCTCAGATGATTAAAATTGGTGAGCAATCAGGTAAGATTGACGAAATGATGGGCAAGACAGCACAGGTGTACGAAGATGAGCTCGATGAAGAGATTAAAGCTATTTCTACCGCAATTGAACCCGTACTGATGGTTATTTTGGCAATTGTCGCCGGAGGCATGGTCGCAGCTATTCTCTTACCGATATATAGCTTAGTAAACGGTATAAATGTCTAGACAAGCGCTAGGTGCTAGAGTATGATAAACATAAGCGTTTTACGCACAATAATGGTTCATAGAAAGGTGGAACAGATTTTATGAACGTGCAACAAAAAATTAAAGAAAAAGGCTTTACAATCATTGAGGTGGTCTTAGTATTGGCTATAGCCGCACTCATTTTCCTTATGGTGTTTATTGCGCTTCCTGCACTTCAGCGAAGTCAGCGTGATACTCAGCGTAAGAGTGATCTAGGTAGAGTTCAAACGGCTGTCCAGCAATATCAATCAAACAATAGAAATGCTTTGCCTCCTGGTTCGGGTAGCTGGGGTGACTTCATCCAAAAGTACCTGGCGGTCGGCGGAGATTCATTTGTAGATCCATCTGGCATAACCACTAGTCAAAGTGGTGCAACTACCTATGTATTCCAAGAAAGTAGTTCTGCTATTCCCTCGGAGTTCAGCGCCGCCCAGAATACGATCTACGTCTCTAAGAATACTACGTGTGGAGATGACGGTGCAGTTCAACCTGCTGGTTCTAATAAAATTGCATTTCGCATGAAGCTAGAAGGTGGGGGTGTTTTCTGCGTCAATAATTAGCTAAATTATTAGGCCTAACTTAGGAATCCAGCTTTTAGTTGGATTCCTTTTCTGTTGTTTTTACTGTATGATAATGCTTATGGAACAACTTCTTATTTGTGTTATTTTAGCAGCTGTAGGGCTTTGCTTCGGGAGTTTTGCTGGTGCTACCGTATGGCGCTTACGTGCTCGTCAACTTGTACAGGACAAATCTGTTGGTGAAAAAGTGGATGCAAAAGAATATAAAGCTCTTCTACCGCTTACACATTCAACTATTACATCAGATCGATCACGTTGTCTTCATTGTGGTCATGCGCTCGCTTGGTACGACCTTTTACCGCTAGCTAGTTGGGTAAGTACGAAAGGCAAGTGCCGCTACTGCCATGCATCTATTGGCTGGTTTGAGCCGCTCATCGAACTAGGGGTTGCTGCATTCTTTGTGGTGTCCTACTTGCTGTGGCCTTTTGCTTTTTCATCTCAGTTGAGTGTGATCGAGTTTCTTTTGTGGCTCGTTGCAGGGGTGATGCTAGCGGTACTATTTGTCTACGACCTCAAATGGTCGCTATTGCCGAACTATGTCATATTTCCATTGATTGTAGTCAGTTTCTTTGTTGCGCTCATTCATCTTACGTATGTTACACCGCTCCTAGGGGGAATTGAGAGCCAACTGATCGCTATCGCTATCTTAAGTGGATTGTACTTCTTTTTGTGGAGTATATCTAAAGGTAGGTGGATTGGACTGGGTGATGTTAAACTGGGCTTGGCTCTGGCACTATTGTTAGGCGAATGGCAACTTGCGTTCATAGCATTGTTTGCCGCGAACCTTATTGGATGTCTCTTGGTTATTCCTGGTCTCCTGTCTGGAAAAATGACTCGGCAAACCCATCTGCCTTTCGGCCCGCTTCTCATAACTGGGTGCGTTATCGCCATGTTATTCGGTGAGCGTATCCTCAATTTTTACTTTGTTAGTTTTATCTAGTCACTAAGGCTTACAGCTGCAAAACGCTTATGGTATAATGAGCCCAAATGGGCATCAAATCTGACACCGGTTTTACCATTATTGAGACTATGCTGTTTTTGTCTATCACAGGATTACTTGCGGTAGGAATTCTAGTTGGCTCTAGTATCGCTATTAACCAGCAACGCTACCGCGATAGCGTTAACTCGCTTAAATCATACATTCAACAGCAATACAGTGAAATCGGTAACGTCACTAATAACCGTGATCAAGCTTGGACTTGCAATACTGCTGCTAATATTACTCAGTCACCGGCCGCCGGCGAGCCGCGCGGTACGAGTGATTGCGTCGTCCTTGGAAGACTCATTACGGTAGATGCAACAGGTACAAAGCTCACTGCATCCAATGTCGTTGGGTATAAACCGGATAGTGTCGCAGATGCTACGAGTGATATCGCTGAACTTGGTAGCTACAAACTAGGTATCTCTCCTATCGAGCAGGATAGTGAAGTGGTGAGCTGGGGTGCGCAGGTGGTCAAGCAAAAATCAACTACACCGCAACCGCTTTCAGTTCTCATTATCCATTCTCCTTTGAGTGGTTCCACTCTAACTTTTACTGCAGATGGTGTTCAAACAGATCCAAACGCCATGATAACGCTTGCAAACGTCAGTTCCGTACACAATCTCTGTGTAAATGCTGAGATTGGATCATTTGTAGGTAAGAGGCTAGAAGTGCGTATTGATGCTAATGCGAGTAGTCAGGCAGCTATTGAAATTCCCACTGAGAGTGAGAGCGTATGCGACTAAAAAGAAGTCAGCAAAAAGGCGATACAATTATTGAAGTCCTCTTCGCGGTGGCAGTGTTTGCGATGGTTGCCGTTGGTAGTCTCACGATCATGAACCAAGGAATAGCCACAGCTGAACGTTCGCTTGAGATCACACTTGTACGCCAACAGATTGACGCTCAAGCTGAAGCAATTCGCTATATTCACCAAGCGTATGTTGCCGCGTATCAAAAGGGCAGTACTGCTCCGGCTGGAACGGCCGGGGAATGGATAAAAATGACGGATCCATCGAGTGGACACGGTGCGACTCAGGCTTCGTCATTTGGAGTGACCGATGGAGTTAATTGTCCGAGTACCGTTCCAGGCCAAAAACCATTTATAGTAAATGCACGTACTGCTACCGTGTGGAATACAACTCCTGCGATGACTGCACCCGCAAATTCATCATTACCACCTTTCTCCCAGGTAATTTATAATGCAGATTCAAGCATTAATGCTGTCTATGGCCTTTGGGTAGAAGCTATTCCGTCTACGAATGCAGAGGGCCCGGGGTTTGTAGATTTTCATATTCGTGCGTGTTGGGATAGTCCCGGCGGTACATTGCCCGTGACTCTCGGGACGATTGTGAGGTTATATGAACCAAGATAGTAAAGGCTTTACCCTTATAGAATTAATGTTAGCGATGACCTTTATTGCGATGCTGCTGGTAGCCATTGCGATGACGACAATACAAATAAGTAATATATACAACAAAGGTATTACTCTGCGCGAGGTTAATCAGGCGGGAAGGACAGTTTCTGAAGAGTTCCAACGCAGCATTGCATCTTCTGCACCGTTTGATGTTACTCCAAAGGGGGATGATTCTTCAGTAGCCTCTACTTCAAAATATGTTATTCGTGACGGCGGCGGACGACTCTGTATAAGTGGTTACTCGTACGCGTGGAACTACGGCAGTGCGTTAGCTGGCGGAGTCGGAGCACCTGCAATCTTCAATGTTTATGATGACGGTAAATCATCTGTTAGCTTTGCTAAAGTAACAGATCCGAATGGGTCACTGTGTGCTAATCCAACAGATCCAGTCATACGTGCAAATGCTGTAGAATTGCTCACAAGTGGAGATAGAGACCTCGTGCTTCAAAGCTTTAGTATTTCTCGCACAGCCAATGATGCCACAACGGGTCAGACAATCTACGCTATTTCAATGATCATTGGTACTAACGATAGAGCGCAACTTACTACAGATAATGCATCGTGTAAACCACCGTCGGAGGGTGCTGGTAACGAACAATATTGCTCGGTCAATCAGTTTGATATCATAGCACGAGCAGGTAACCAATCAGGAGGAAGCCAATAATGAAACAGATGATACATACCCTTAGAGAACGAGGCGCTGTTTCGTTGTTTGTTGTTATATTCGCAGCGCTCCTTATGACAGTAGTGACTGTGGGCTTTGTTCAAATAATGGTGAAAGATCAACAACAGGCTACAACCAATGATTTATCGCAAAGCGCTTACGATTCGGCTCAATCGGGCGTTGAAGACGCAAAACGACTTTTGCTGCTTGATCAAGCCTGTCGCAATAATACCGCACCCTCAACTGTCAATTGTATGTCTATCGCCAGTGCGTTAACCCCTATTGCAGGACAAGACGAAACCTCATGTGACACTTTGGTTAAAGCGGGACTTGTAGGCCAAACGAATAACGAGACGATCATTCAACAAAGTGATAGCGATAACGCTTCAAAACTGGACCAGGCCTATACATGCGTCAAAATAGGTATCAATACACCTGATTACAAGAATACATTACCAGCCAACCAATCGGACATTATTCCGATTAGTGGTGTTAGCGCCTTTGATAGTGTAGAGATACGTTGGTTCAGCCGAGACGATGTGTCGTCCTCAACTAACAGCCCTACGATTACATTTCCTTCTACGGGCCCTGATGTAAGCCTCCCCCCAGTAGGTAGCAAATGGACGACGACAAGCCCCGCATTACTCCGCACCCAGCTTATACAGACAAGTAGCAGCTTTAAATTAAGTGACTTTGATGCAACAAATACTGATAGTAATGCAAAGACGCTCTTTCTTTACCCTTCCTTGACAGGGAGCCAAAATCAAGATTTTGCTCTCGATGCTCGTCGTACTGGTACGGATGCCCCACAACCCACGAAATGTAATGCAAGTTTCAACGATAGTCAGTATGCCTGTGCAACCACTATTACACTACCTAGTCCTGTAGGTGGTAATGCGGGTAATAGAACAGCTTTCCTGCGACTAACAGCACTTTATAACAGTGCGCACTATAGTATTAGGTTGAAAAACGGAGGTAGTTATGTCAACTTCAATCGTGTCCAACCCGAGATTGATTCAACTGGGCGTGCAAATGATGTATTCCGTCGCGTTGAGGCACGGGTCGAACTAAAAGGTGACTTTACTTATCCAGAAGCAGCTATCGATATGCAAGGAAATCTTTGTAAGAATTTTACCGTTACCGATGCCGAAGATGGGTTTAACGGTACAACTTCCTGTACTCCATGATCATATAATCATTCTGTGTCGCTATGAAACTTCTCGTATACCTCACGAAGATGTTCATCGGTTACATGAGTATAAACCTGAGTGGTACTAATACTGCTGTGACCAAGCATCGATTGAACACTCCTGATGTCTGCACCATTCATGAGTAAATCGGTTGCGAAACTATGGCGCATCGTATGAGGACTAACATGCTTGGTAATACCGGTCAGACGCGCGTATTTACTGATAATTCGTTGAATGCTTCTTGAGGTAAGCCGTCGATAATCTCCTCTATTACTCACGCTATTATTACGACTGTAGCTCAAAAAAAGAGGGGGAAGGTTATCGAGACGGGAACCGAGATAATCATTAACGCGCTCGGCGGCAGCTTCACCTATGAATACAGGCCGGTCTTTTTGACCTTTTCCACGTACCATAAATTCACGTCTTTTTGTGTTAACATGGTCGCGATTTAAGTTAACCAGCTCCGAAACGCGGAGCCCACTTGAAAACAAAAGCTCAACGATAGCCCTATCACGTAGCCCTACCTCGTCGTCTAATGGTATAACATTAAGCATATGTTCTACTTCGTCGTAATGGAGGAAGGTTACTTGTTTGCGCGATATTTTAGGAAGTTCGATTTTCTCAGGGCTAAGACTCGCAATATCACGTTTAGACAAGTAGCCAAGAAAACCGCGCAGGGCAATCAAATGGTAGCCTTGAGTAATTGTCGCCAATGTATCTTCGTTGTCGTTTTTAAAACGATTTAACCAAAGGCGATACTTGCGCACCACTTCTGAGGTAATTTTGTCAACAGTTAGATCGTTTGTGAATTCGACGAATCGTTCCAGATATAATTTGTAGTTTTCGGCCGTTTTCGAAGAACGTCCACCCTCCACCTCTATGTGTTCAATGTAATCAAGAATGAGTTCACTCACATACATACCATTAGCATAACGCACATTTCTATAAAAGGATATATTTGATACAATAAAGCAAACAATACAAGGAGAATTAGATGAGTCAGTTTGAACAAACACTAGTTGTATTAAAACCAGATACGATCCAACGCGGTCTAGTAGGAGAGATCATCTCGCGGTTTGAACGTGCTGGTCTAAAAATCGTAGCAATGAAAATGGTAGCGCCCGATGAACTACATTTTCATAAACACTACGAAGGTATCAGTAACCTTATTAGTCGATGGGGCGAAGATATTTATAACGTTACGCTGAGTCAGATGACTGAAACGCCAGTTATCGCATTTGTGCTAGAGGGTGTCGAGGCCGTGTCATATGTTCGCAAGCTCGTTGGTACAACTGATCCTAAAGATTCAGCGCCGGGCACTATCCGTGGCGATTTTACGCACGTCACACGAGGTTACACCAATCCAATTGGCGCGACCCTACCAAATCTTCTCCATGCTTCTGGCGATCCTAGCGAAGCAGCCCAAGAGATTGAGCTTTGGTTTGGAAAGGGCGAACTTTATTCCGATTATGAAACAGCCCATAGCCCTATCGTGCGTGGTCGAATCCCAGAAAAGAAGAAATAAAGGCATTTCTTAAAAAAACAGCGACCCATAGGTGGTCGCTGTTTTCGTGTTACAATAAAGCAAACACGCCTCGGTAGCTCAATTGGATAGAGCAATTCCGTCCTAAGGAAAAGGTTGCAGGTTCGACTCCCGCCCGGGGTACCAGAAGAAAGGGAAGCATATGAGTAGAAAAACGACGCAACTCGATTTTGACGGCCAACGTGACGACGAAGAGCTACTATTTGTTTTTCGACGACATATTATTGCGATGCGTAAAGGGTTTTATCTTTTATTAATTCCGTTTGCTATCTCAGCTGTTCCGCCACTCATATGGCAGAATAACCTTGAGCTTTTTCTCTTGCCGGTTGCAGGACTCGTGGTCGGTCTAATCCTCTTCTCCTATCACTTTATTATGTGGTATTTCACCGTCTATATCGTTACCGATCAGCGCATTCGACAAATTACTCAGCGTGGTTTCTTTGGTAAAGATGTCGTGGAGCTGCGACTATCAAAGATTCAAAACATAAGCTATAATATACCTGGGTTTAGCGGCGAACTATTTAAATTTGGCACGATTGTCATCCAAACGTTCGTAGGTGATCTAGTGATCAAAAAAGTTGAGCACCCAGATCAAATCTATAATAAGTTGCAAGACGCAGTTAGTGCTGCGCTAGCCCAGCCACAAGGAGAATATGAAGAAACTACGGTTTAAAAAGCGCGATAAAGCTACTCAAACACCATCTCGCATCACTAATGAAACAGTGGCCGAGCATCGTGAGCGTATCTTAGCAGGTGGCCGTCGTTTTAAGTATCCCATTCAATATGCGCGTCATCACCTTGTTTTTAATACCATAATCATTACAATCACTGCTCTTCTCCTTATAGTAGTCATTGGTTGGTGGCAGCTTTATATTATGCAAAATACAAGCGTCTTTTTTTATCGGGTAACTCGTGTTTTGCCGCTTCCGGTCGCTTCAGTCGATGGCGAGTCCGTGAGGTATGGTGATTATCTTATGTATCTTAATAGCTCGACCCATTATTTACAGCAAAGTGAACAGGTTAATCTCCAAAGCGAAGATGGGAAGCGTCAAGTAGATTTTGTAAAAAGGAAATCTATGGATAATGTCGAAGCTGATGCGTATGCCGAAAAGCTGGCCAAACAGCTCAATATCTCAGTTAGCGAAGACAGGGTAAACCAAGTGATCAATGATGACCGCACTACTGCTAACGGCAGAATCTCTCAAGAGACATACGATGCCTCTGCGCTAAATATTCTTGGCTGGTCTCCTGAGGAGTATAGACAAGATGCAAAGAGCAAACTCATCAGGCAAGATGTGTCGTATGCCATAGATACAGTCGCCAAACAAAAAGAGCAGCAAGCCGCCTCTCTTTTCACTGTTGCCTCAGTAGATTTTGATAAAGTAGCAGCGCAATTGGGTGGAAATGATGACGCAAAAGTTACATCTGGTATATCTGGCCTAGTGCCAAAGACGAATCGTGATGGTGGCTTGAGCTCTGCCGCAGTTAAATTAAATATTGGACAAATATCACCCGTTATTAAAACAACAACGGGTGACGGCTATTATTTTGTAAAGTTATTAGAAAAAAATGATTCACAAATTAACTATGCTTACATCAAGATTCCTTTGACGGCATTTAATAACCAGCTTAATTCTCTGAAGAGATCAGATAAAGTACACGAGTATATCACCATGCCTAAAGTAGACACTCAAAGTAACTAAGGAGGAAACATGTATAAAGTACCAGACTTACCATACGGATATGAGGCGCTAGGAAAGTACGTTAGTGCAGACATCATGAAGCTTCATCATGACAAACATCATCAAGCGTATGTAGATAAATTAAATGCTGCGCTTGATTCCGCTCCTGCGCTTCACGAGCGTCCACTTGAAAGTTTACTATCTGACATAGCTAGCTTGCCGGAAGCGGTGCAGATGGCTATTCGCAATAACGGAGGTGGACATTTCAATCATAGTTTGTTTTGGCAGTGGATGTCACCAGATGGTGGCGGGGAACCATCTGGTGAGCTGGCTCGAGCACTTGCGCAAAAATATGGTAATTTTCAGAAGTTTGTTGATGAATTTACTACGAAATCTCTTGGTGTGTTTGGAAGTGGCTGGGCTTGGCTGCAACCTGATCTTGAGATAATTACAACACCCAATCAAGACACGCCAATCATGCAAGACCTAGAAGCTCCATTACTAGGGCTTGATGTCTGGGAGCATGCTTACTACCTCGACTATAAAAATAAGCGCGACGACTACGTGAAAGCATGGTGGAACGTGGTTAACTGGGATTTTGTTGAAGAACGATTTAGTTCAAAATGACATTCAATCTAAAAAATATTGATCTTTCTATTATAGATTTTTTTCGTCGCGCTTTCCTGCCATTTGCGCGTATCGCGTTATTTATCGTATTTTTTTGGTTTGGCATTCTAAAATTATTCGATCTTAGTCCAGCCACACCTCTCGCGGAAGCCTTGACTGCGCATACCGTCGGCCTGCAGTATTTTACGATGTTGTTTAAGGGACTTTCATTGCTGGAATGCGCCATAGGCGTATTGTTTCTTATTCCAAAAGCAACCCGTATCGTCATTCCGCTGCTTTTTATTCATATGGCCGTTGTCTGCGCACCTTTAGCTCTTGTGCCACAAAATGTCTGGACCAAATTTCTCGTTCCCACCCTAGAAGGGCAGTACATTATTAAAAACGTCGTCGTCGTTGCTGTTGCTATAGGCATTGCCGCGCAAACTAAGCCGCTCATTGTGCGAAGACTTGTAAATAAAAAAAGAACTCTTTAGAGGAGCTCTCTTAAATAATATCTATGGCGCGCTCGACCGGATTTGAACCGGCGATCTCCTCCGTGACAGGGAGGCGTGATAACCCCTTCACTACGAGCGCATAGTGTTTCAGCTTTCAATATGATAGCAGTTTTGCCTCTGGAAGGCAACAGGGAGTGCCATTTATTTTCAGGCGTGGCAATGCTATAATGAACCAAGATCAACCAGTGCCGCTGTAGCTCAGCTGGTAGAGCGGCGCTTTCGTAAAGCGTAGGTCTCCGGTTCAAATCCGGACAGCGGCTCCATACGATCAATGCGGGTATCGTATAGTGGTTAATATGTAACCTTCCCAAGGTTAAGCGCAGAGTTCGATTCTCTGTACCCGCACCAAGAAAATGCCATGAAAGAAACTATTACCAAATCCATCAAACTTATTCTCGAAGATCGTCTTATGACGGTACTCGTCGCTATACTTCTTCTTGTGTGTATAGGATATTGTATCTATGTGGGCGTCTCACTTAGGCCAAGTGACCTTCAGGTGGCTGTGCGATATACAGCTTTCGGAGAAACCAACTTTTACAGAGAAAAATGGTATTATCTCATCACGTTTATTATATTTGGTGTTTTAATTGGTGGCCTGCATTCGATACTGGCGGTCAAATTGTACGCTCAAGGCCGTCGACAAATAGCCCTTGCCTTCATCCTCCTTAGCTTGCTTTTAGTCTTGATTGCCTGGATTGTGACATGGTCTATTCTAAGGGTGGCATTTTTGTAAGTCTATGATTAATCTTGAAATACCTCTTGGAAAGCGTACCAAATCGTACCGCTTTTTTGAAATGTTACCAGCATTGCTTAGTTACGGCATGTTATTTTTGTTAGTCGTTCTATCACTTGTCAGTCCGTTGGCTGCGGCTGTTTACCTGCTACTCATTATCATTACTGTACTTGTAAAAGCTATCGGGATTGCGGTTCATACGGTTACGGGCCGTGATAGATTAGATAAGGCGCAAAACGTTGACTGGCATAATCGCCTGATGCAACTAGAAGATCCCGTTGCGAGCTATGCCCAAGAATCTCACAAGTATTCTAAAAGCTTTGGTTTCGATGCTCATAAAGAAAACCTTCGTTTAATGGCAGCCGACCCAATGCTCTTTCCTAAACCTTCTCAGCTCTACAACGCTGTTATCATTGCAGCTTACAACGAGTCGTATGAAGTGATCGAGCCAACGGTTCAATCTGTTTTAGATACAACATATGATAACAATAAGCTCATCGTTGTGCTTGCATACGAGGAGCGCGGAGGTGACGCAATTGAAAAGACAGCCAAAAGGCTTCAGAAAAAGTTCGATCATGCATTTAAGGCATTTCACATCGTAAAGCATCCAAAAGATCTGCCAAACGAAGTAGTAGGTAAGGGGGGGAATATCACGTATGCTGGTTATTTCCTGAAAGGCTGGCTTAAGCGAGAGGGTATAGCTGATCGCGACGTTATGCTTACCACTCTCGATAGTGATAACCGTCCCCATGCCACTTATTTCGACTACGTTACGTATGAATATATCGTGCACGAAGATCGTAAACATCTCTCATATCAGCCTGTAGCTCTTTTTCTGAACAATATCTGGGACGCTCCGGCACCTATGCGCGTTCTTGCGACAGGTAACTCATTTTGGAATATCATTAGTTCAATGCGACCTCATACACTACGTAACTTTGCCTCGCACTCGCAACCGATGGACGCATTAGTAGAAATGGATTTTTGGAGCACACGTTCGATTGTAGAAGACGGTCACCAATATTGGCGAAGCTACTTTTACTTTGGGGGTAATTATTCTGTTACGCCAATTTATGTGCCTATTTATCAAGATGCAGTGCTTTCAGATACATATCGGCGCACTTTAAAAGCTCAGTTTATTCAGTTGCGTCGCTGGGCCTACGGCGCGTCTGATATTCCTTATGTGGCAACTCGCATCTTCACCGGGCATCGTAATGTACCATTTATGGCCGGTCTAGCACGGCTCCTGCGCCTTATCGATGGTCATATAACGCTCGCTAGCGTTCCGATCCTTGTTGCTGTTGGTGGCTGGATACCACTGCTTATAAACAGTCAAGCAGCGCGTGATATTGCCGCTCATCAACTTCCAGAGGTTGTCAGTGGTATTCAGCGCGTAGCCATGGTAGGTTTGTTTATTACAGTGTTCCTTGGCTTTAAGATGCTTCCACCACGGCCAGAACGCTATAAGCGTCGACGAACGATCTGGATGTTGCTTCAGTGGTGTCTGATGCCGGTCACCGCTATTGTATATAGCGCCGCCTCGGCTTTTAACGCACAGACACATCTTCTTCTGGGTAAGTATCTTGATAAGTTTGATGTTACTGAGAAGGCGACGCATCAATCCGTGGCTCGCGCTCGCGCAGCGAAGGTCGCCCGCGCTTCCGCGATGAAAAAATGAGATGATGTTGAGCGGCATATTGAATAGCTGCAAGCTCGTCAAAACGCTTTAAGGTTTGGTGAACAGTGGCTTCTATGTCTCCGGGAGTGATGGTTTGACGCTCAGTCGAAAGTGTCTCTTCGACGGTTTGCGCCAGCCATAATGCATTATATTCCGCTTCTCGAGGGGCGTGTGTAAACGCCTTAGCGATGCTTAGAATAAGTTTTCCTAAGTTGAATACATCAAACTGGTTATCCGAAAGGGTAACCCGCTTATTATCGGCTAATGAAGGTCGTTCATGGGTCGTGAAGTGTACTCCACATACAGGACACTTCCGTCGCCTCCATACTTGAGGATGTCTTTTGTTTGGACGTGAGTTTTCGACTGTGGTTGTTGAGTTAAAACAATTTATGCAAAACATATCTATATATTGTCATAACGCTTATGGAAAAGCTAGTGGAAAAAGGAGCTTGGCTGAGGATAAATTACAAGTAACCCTTGTAGAGTTACTTGTAATTTATTTTAATTTTTTAATTATTGTTTGTGTGTACGGATACGGATTGCCTTCTTAGCATCTTTCCAGCTAACATCGTATTCAAATGAAATGGGTGTATTAGCCAAGATGGAAGGATTGGTCTTTGAGTCTTTACTCATATAATTATATTAGCATAAGCTTCATACAAAGTCAACCACAGGTAACCTTTGACTTATATCATCTATGATATGTTGGTTGTTATAGGGGTTAAGAACGTGCTAAAAATAGTTCATGGCCGCTCTTTGATATAATTTCCATAGTGATTAATAGCAGAAACAGCTCCGCTTGCCACCGATCCTTCGATCGGCGGGGCGGAGCTGAATCTCATGCAGTCTTACGGCTTGGGAACTCGAGCGAACCAGGTCTTAGGGTCGTGGTCCTGGAGGGCTAGGAGGATTTCTTGGGCGTGCGTGCCGTCCGCGCGGCCGAGTCGGCTGGCGATAGCGAGTCCGAACATTGTTAGATCGGTATTGCCGTAGGTGATCTGCTCGGCCGCGGCGAGCAGCGGGGTTGCAAGATCGGTAAGGTATTCCTGGGCCTCGGGGGTGAGTGTTGCTTCGACCAGTATACAGTAAGTACCGCCGGCACGGATATTGACGCGTCCGGAAACTTTCGGTGTGAAGACCTGAGTGAGTTCCATCTCGACGCTCGTTGCTTCAGGTATGACGTAAGCCTTTACATGAGAGTAAATGTATATTTACATAAATATAAAAACAGAAAATATAGATAATTGCAATATTGTGGCCTGTATCGAAAAAGATTTACACCTTTTAAAGCAAGAGGCGAGTAGATGGAGAACAATCATAAGCCGTATATCAGTAGTATATGCCTAGGACATTAATTATTGGGGACTATTCTCCAATATGTTAGTATACCTCTATGCCTACCCAGCCAAACGTCCAACAAGCACACGACCAACTTTTGGCATTAGGTGATTTGACCGTTAAATTTGCGGACATCCATCGGGTCACGCTTTATCCGGATGGACATTACGAGAATGATGCCGAACACAGTTTTCATTTGGCACTTTCGGCAGTTGAACTTGCCTCAAATTATCATCCCGAGCTAGATGTGGGGCTTGTATCGCAATTTAGCATTGTTCACGATCTCCCCGAGGTGTACGCAGGCGACGTACCGTCGTTTAAAAGAACAAAAGAAGCAGAAGCGCAAAAAGAAAAGGCAGAAGCTGCTGCGCTAGAAAGACTCCAAAAAGAATTGCCCCCTCGTACCGCAAACTTGCTGAAACGATACGAAGACCAAATAGAACCAGAGGCACGGTTCGTGCGTCTTATCGACAAGCTACTGCCTCCGATTATTCATGCTGTTGCGATAGAAGCCAATAAGGAAGATTTTCTTAACCGTTTTGACCTTAAGTCTATTAAAGATATTGATGAGGCTAATAAGCGCTTTCTCAATAAATTACAGAACATGTTTCCTGAATTTGACTTTATATTGCTTGTACGAGAAGTGGTTGCGCAGACATCTCGCGATAGATTCTTTGTTGGTTCTCGTGAATAGAAGTTAGATGCACGGCATCTGGGGTGGTGTAAACAACTTCTATTTCCTGCGGGATTTTCTGTCTCACGGTATAAAAAAGTTTACACCCCGATTTTAAGCGACTTTTGCAGATTGGTGAGCAATCAAAAAGACTCCGAAGAGTCTCAAGAATTCAATATGGTGGGCGATAGAGGATTTGAACCTCTGACTTCCACAACGTCAATGTGGCGCTCTAGCCAGCTGAGCTAATCGCCCTCAGCTTTAGTTAGCATATCAGACAGGCTATGCACTTGCAATAACTGAGGTAGGGAATTATTATAAAGGTAAGCATTGAAGCGGAGTAACCGCCCGCTGAGCTTCGTCGGAGCTATACGTACGTCAACGTGTAGCATAAGTGCCTAGCAAATTGTGCTAGGAAGTCCGGTGGAACCACCCGTAATGGGTCCGAGACATGCGATATATGGATTTAACGAGTTTAAAACCAGTTATCGCATGTTTTATTTTTACTAAACAAGAGGAGATAAGAGATGAACGACGAACAATTACACGCAATGCGCCACAGCCTTGCACACATCACTGCGGCAGCTGTGAAACGACTCTGGCCAAATGCTAAATTTGGTGTGGGACCAGTAGTAGAAGATGGTTTTTATTATGACGTTGACCTTGGAGATGAAAAAATATCCGAGGCGCAATTTGGCAAAATTGAAAAGACAATGCGTCGGATTATTACCGAGGCACAAGACTTCGAGCGATTTACTATGCCTGTCGATGAAGCAATTTCATGGGCGAAAGAAAGCGGTCAGCCATACAAAGAGGAGCTGCTCAATGACCTTAAACGTTCTGGCACAACCGTGGCAAAAGACCTTGATGCGAGCGAGCTTGGAACGATCGCCGAGGGTGACGCGGCAATCGACGAAGTCTCTTTCTATAAGAATGGTGACTTTACTGATCTTTGTCGTGGGCCGCATGTAGCGAACACGAAAGAAATAGGCGCTTTTAAACTTCTACGTATTGCAGGCGCATACTGGCGTGGTAACGAGAAAAATCCTCAGATGCAGCGTCTTTATGGGGTGGCATTTGCGACACAGGAAGAGCTCGATAAGTATCTAGAGAATTTAGAACAGGCGAGACTTCGCGATCACCGTAAGCTAGGTAAAGAACTCGATCTTTACACAGTATCAAACCTTGTAGGCGTCGGCTTACCACTGTTTACTCCACGTGGCACGGTTTTGCGTGAAGTGGTTGCTCAGTACTCTAACCAGTTGCGCCAAGCTCACGGTTTTACAAAGGTATGGACGCCACATATTACCAAAAAAGAACTTTACGAAACATCGGGTCATTGGGCTAAGTTTGGTGATGAGCTATTTCTAGTGAAAAGTCAGGAAACGAGCGACGAAATGGTTTTAAAACCCATGAACTGCCCGCATCATACACAAATTTTTGCTTCGCGTCCCCGTAGTTATCGCGATATGCCGGTGCGTTTTCTTGAGACGACGACTGATTACCGGGATGAAAAAACAGGTGAGTTGGGTGGCCTCAACCGTGTTCGTTCGCTGACGCAAGATGATAGTCATGTTTTCTGTCGGCCTGACCAAATTGAAGATGAGATTGGTAGCCTACTCTCGAGTGCCAATGAGTTATATGCGACATTTGATATGAAGCTGCGAGTACGACTTAGCTACCGTGATGAGAGCGATGCATACCTTGGTGCTTCAGAACTTTGGAAGACCGCTCAGGCACAGCTGAAGGCGGCGGTTATTGCGAATGAACTTGAATATTTTGAACAAGAGGGAGAAGCGGCGTTTTATGGTCCAAAGATTGATTTTATGGCAACGGATGCAATTGGTCGTGAGCATCAACTCGCGACAGTGCAACTCGACTTCATCCAACCTAAGCGCTTTGAACTAGAATATACAGACGTCGATAGTGGCGCGGTTTCTCCTGTTATGATTCATTGTGCATTACTTGGTTCTATCGAACGATTTCTAAGTGTCTACATTGAACATACTGCAGGTTGGTTTCCGTTGTGGGCCGCTCCGGAACAGGTACGTATCCTGACTATTAACGATACAGTTATTGACTATGTCGAAGAAATAGAAGATATTTTACACAACGTTGTACTAATGTTGCCGTTAAAATATAACGAACTACGTGTGACGCGTGATGATCGCAATGAATCCTTAGGGAAGAAGATTCGCGAAGCAACTGCCTGGAAGATTCCTGTTCAATTGATCGTTGGTCCGAAAGATAAAGAGGCTCGAGAAGTTAGCGTGCGGACTCAAGCTGGAGAAGAGAAGGTATCACTCGAGAAACTTGCGGATCATTTAAAAGCGTTGTGAAAATTATGAGTATTCATCGCTCTAAAGGACTGGTCAGAGATTTTGGAGTATGTTAAATGAACAAGCTAGATAGCAAATTTAGAGATAGAATATATGAGCTTATAGCGCAAGTCCCTGCTGGTCAGGTGACGACCTATGGTGATCTTGCTGGATTTGCCGGTCACGCATATGCTGCACGTGTTGTCGGAGGAATTGCACATGCTGGCTCTACCGATTTACCTTGGCATCGGCTAGTGAATCGTTTCGGTGGGTTGGCTGCGGGTTTCCATGGAGGGCGAGAGGTACAACAACAATTACTTGAGAATGAAGGAGTGGCATGTACGGGCTTTATTGTTGATGATTTTAAGGAAAGGCGATGGTTACCGAAGCTATGAGTTTACCTTTAGTCGTTATTGTGGGACCGACAGCCAGTGGAAAGACAGCTTTAGCGATTGAACTTGCTAAGAAGTTTGATGGCGAAATTATCTGTGCAGATTCTCGCACGGTATATAAAGGCATGGATATTGGTACAGCTAAGCCGACGGCTATAGAGCAACAGCAAATTCCTCACTGGGGGCTTGACCTTGTAGAGCCGAATCAGCGTTTCACTGCAGCCGATTTTCAAACCTATGCAACTAAGAAGATACAAGAGATACGTGGTCGCGGACACATTCCATTTCTGGTGGGCGGTACAGGACTGTACGTAGATGCTGTATTATTTAAGTATGAATTTTCTTCAAGCTATCAACCTGATGAACGCGCAAGTCTGGCTACAAAATCGGTAGAGTGGCTTAAAAATTATTGTATTAAAAACAATATATCATTACCAGAAAATACAACTAATAAACGATACCTTATTCGCGCTATTGAACAAAAAACCATAAACACAAAGAGAAGGAATTCACCTGTAAATTCAAGTATTATTGTGGGAATTACTATGGACAAAGACATGTTGCGAAAACGGATACGAAAGCGAACCGAACAATTATTTGACGATGGTGTTGTACAGGAAGCAACTATATTAAGCGAAAAGTATGGTTGGACGTCAGAGGCGATGACAGGAAATATATATCCACTCGTCCACTCATACCTGAAAGGTGACCTAACTCTTGATGAAATAAAGGAAAAATTTATTGTAAAAGATTGGCAGTTAGCTAAACGCCAACTGACCTGGCTAAAAAGGAATCCTTTCATACTATGGGGCACACTGGAACAAACGAGGGTATATCTAATGAGCGTGCTCGCTAACGAACAAAAATCATGATATGATAGAACACGAAAGTTATCTTAGGTGAGATATGATTGACGCATTATTTGGCTCAAAAACAAGAGTAAAACTACTTCATTTATTCCTGAACAATCCAGGAAAGGCTTTTTATGTTCGTGAAATTACTCGACTTATAGACGAACAAATTAATTCTGTTCGTCGTGAGCTTTCTAATATGCTAATTGTAGGTATTATTACTAGCGATAATGCGGATAACAAGCTTTATTATGAGGTTAATCAGAGGTATGAGTATTATGTTCCGTTTCGGGCTATCTTTACTAACGAACATACGGAAATGGCCGTTAATGACAGTAGGATCGCTTCTAATTGGCATGAGCTTATAAAAGAATTACCAGGTGTGAGGCTTGCCTTGCTCGCGGGAGTATTAGTAAAAGGTTCCACCAGTACAATTGATCTTTTACTTGTAGGTGATGTTTCAAATGTAAAACTAAAAAATGCCGTTAAGCAAATCGAGAAGAAAGAATCTAGAGAGTTAAATTATAGTGTTCTGAGTTATGACGAATTCTACTATCGTTTAAGTGTTCATGATAAATTCATCACAGAAATATTAAATGGAAAATATGTTGTTTTGCTAGATACTGATAATGTGCTGAAAATGCAATAAGGAGAAAAGATGTTTGATATTGAATATAAGGGTGGAAATGGTGTTGTCATCTCGACTAAAAAGATGACGGCAGTAATTGATCCAAAATTGTCCGTAGTTGGCTTAAAAGATATTTCAGTAAAAGATACGGTTGAAATCTGTACGGAATCCCGGTTTGTGGTCGACAATAAGGATGCGCAACTTATTATAGAAGGCCCTGGTGAATATGAGATTAGTGACTTTTCTATCCATGGTATTAGCGCAACTCGCCATATCGATATTGAAAATGATGAAAAAATAGCCACAGTCTATCGCATAGAGGTGGGTGATATTCGTATAGCGCTATTAGGTAACATCGCACCTAGACTCACGGAGGACCAACTGGAAGAAATTGGTGTAGTAGACTTGGCTATTTTGCCTGTAGGCGGCGGTGGCTATACCCTCGATGCTACAAGCGCAGCTGGGCTAGTTCGGCAAATCGATCCGAAAGCAGTGATCCCTGTTCATTATGCAGATCCTGCGGTGAAATATGAGGTTCCACAGGATACCCTCGATGTTTTCGTAAAAGAACTCGGCGCCCCTCTGGAGACGGTACCAAAATACAAACTAAAGGGAGTATCATCACTTCCTTCCGTACTTACGATTATAGAAATAAACCGTAGCTAAAGGTAAGGCTTTAAATTAAAAATACCTCTTTGATAAGAGGTATTTTTAATATTGTGACGATTAGGCTGCTAGAGCGAAATCATCTTTTTTTGCTGCAATAATGCCTTTTTTCTTCAGCGTACGAATTGCCTGTGTGCTTAGGATCATCGTTACTTTTTGGCCTTCAACCATAAAAGTTTTCTTTTGTAGGTTAGGTTTAAAGACGCGGTTTGTGCGACGCAAAGAGAAGCTGACATTGTGGCCAAACTGTTTACCTTTTCCGGTGAGTTCACATCGTGCTGCCATAATTTATTACTTCCACTTACTTTTTACAATCTGTATCAGTTTACCTCTTTTACGGATATTCGTCAAGGTTAAGTTGAACCTGAATCACGAAACCTCACCACCCCAGCATAAGCAACTGGTAGCCAAGCAATATTCTCGTGTAATGCACGGCGTAGCCGTGCACAGACCTCGGAAACGAGGTCACGAGATGGAGGTGTTCCTTAAGGTAGTCGAAGACAGTCTCAACCTTTGGCCGGCGTCGAAGAAGCTTCCGCTCACTTTCGGTCATGAGCTGTTTTCGTTGTGTGTAGTGCGGCGGGGTGAGAATACGCGTGCCGAAGGCACGTCGTATCTTCTTGTGCAGCGGAATGCTGCGGTAGCCGCTGTCGCCAACGGCAAGCTTGGTGTGCTCGTTCACGAGCACTGGTATAGCTCTGCTGTCGTGAATGTTAGCGCCGGAAAAGGCAATGGCACAGAGTTTGCCGTCGTTGTTGATGGAGGCATGGAGCTTGAAGCCGTAATGCTCACCTTGCCAGTTGTGGCCCGTATGGGCGACGCCCCGGGCAACCCGGTGCCAGCGCCTCCGCACCAGCTTGCAGACTGGCAGCATAGTGGCGTCCATGAAGCGAAGCGTTGCTTCGCTTTCTAGGAGGCTGCCCAGCAGCCTCCTCATGAGCGGCTGGATACGGTGGCAGTGGCAGACAAAGTTTTGGTAGCGCGGGAGACAAGGAAAGTCCGAGCGGTGGTATTGCTGTGCCCAGCCATAGATCTGGCGCAACGTTTGTTGTTGAACGGTGAAAAGATTAAAGATGAGGAGGGTAATGAGTTCGCTGTCTCGGAGGACGCTAGGGCGTCCTCCTTTGCGGCGCTTCTCTTCCTCTTTTTTCGCCTGGGATAGTGACGCTACCGCGTCATCTACCCAAACGAATAACGGTAGTATATGATGTGAGTGTAAAACACGCATGTTTGTTTTTCCTGTTTAGTTTGCACTCACAGGATAGCAAAACACTGCGTGTTTTGCTTTAGGTTTCGTGATTCAGGTTAAGTTGACTTTACTAGATGTCACGATATTTTTAGCGTATTTTGAGATAAGAAAGTAATATTTAAGCTAGGAAATATATATGAGCTACGAAGCAAATATGCACCAGTCACAGATAGCAATCATCCACCATTTATTGTTTACGCCTGAGGCAAGTTTTTCAGAAATTCAAAAATCAACAGATTTAACTAGTGATCATTTTAATTTTCATATTAAGAAACTCATTGACGAAGCTTACGTTGAGAAGCTTGAAAGGGCCTATAAGCTAACTAATAAGGGTAAAGAGTATGCCAATCGAATGGATACGGACGAGAAGGAGATTGAGAAACAGCCTAAAGTGTCTATTGCTATTACCATTGAACGCAAGGGTAAGAACGGAGAACGTGAGTTTCTTTTTCAACAGAGAAAGAAAAATCCCTATTTTGATTTTTGGGGAAGGGCTGGCGGTAAGGTACGTTGGGGTGAGTCTATACTTGAGGCTGCAAGCCGTGAGCTAAAGGAAGAAACTGGGTTGGAATCAGATTTTGAATATAGGCTTTTGTATCACAAACGTGATTTTAGCAAAAAAACAGGAAAGCTACTTGAAGATAAGATATTCTTGTGTGTGTATGCTGACACATACCGCGGAGAGCTTATAGAGAAATTTGAAGGTGGAGTCAATAAATGGATGACTCACGAGGAATTTTCTACCAAGAAAAAGCGATTTACGAGCGTGGATGATTTCCTGAAGTATATAGATACGGGCGAGACGTTTGTGGAGAAGAAATTTTTCTACGACGAAACCGAGTATTGACCCATTTGTACTAGTAATAGGCTATAATAAAAGCATGTTATTTGGGAATATCAATGTTCTATACATTTTGGTGATTATAGTAGTTATTTTGCTTTCTATGACCCTTCATGAGGCAATGCACGCGTTTGTGGGCTATTGGTTGGGCGACGACACAGCAAAACTGCAAGGAAGGCTGACACTTAATCCTATAAAACATATTGATCCTTTCTTAACGCTTATTCTGCCTATAACACTTGCAATTATTGGTGCGCCTGTTTTTGGTGGCGCTAAGCCTGTGCCATTTAATCCCAGTAGAGTAAAATTTGGGGAATGGGGAGCGGCGCTTGTCGCTTTAGCTGGTCCTCTTACTAATCTAGTGATTGCTTTTGTATTTTTTGGGGTGGGGGTGCTTACTTTGCCCGTATTACCACAGGGAAACTTGCTCGGAGAGTTTATAACAACCACGATTATGGTTAACTTAGGTTTTTTTGTTTTCAATAGTATACCTATACCACCACTGGATGGATCGCGTGTGTTGTATGCACTTGCGCCGGAATTTGTACGAAGAGCAATGGAAGTTATTGAGCAATTTGGCGTAATGTTTATTTTTCTTATTGTGCTCGTTGCTAACGGTGTCATTGGCAGCTTTATGTTGGCAATGATCAACGTTATTTTGAAGGCATTTGATACTATCTTTCACCTTTTTTAAATAGTTGAAGTGCTATAATAAAAGTACCCAGGATAGCTTAGGCGCATATGATTTTCCTGAATATCATATTTGATAGGGAGTTCAAATGATTCGTTTCCGTGGAAATGTTTTGAGAACACCCACCTTGCAATTACGCCGGGAATATCAAACGCTGAAGGCTATGTCCTGGGTTTTTGGTGTATCGGGGTGTGGCGCAGTTGGTAGCGCGCACGGCTGGGGGCCGTGAGGTCGCAAGTTCAAGTCTTGTCACCCCGACCAAAGCAGAGTCAGATAGTATAAGGGGTAATATATGATTCAGCGCGTAGCTGTAAGAGCAATTGTAACAAAAGAGGATAAGATCCTCTTTTTACGGCGAGCAAATGGACGACCTAGTATTTTGGGTAAATATGAATTACCGGGCGGCCGGCTGCAGGAAGGGGAGCAGCCAGAGGAGGCGCTTCGTCGTTATTTGCAGAATGACGTTGGTATTTCTATAGAGGTTGCTCAGCTATTTGATGCTATTACTTATGTTGATCATGATGAAAGGAATATTCATTATACCTTTCTCGTTTATCTCATATCTTTTCCCGGTAAAATAAGAGTAAGGCTTAGCAAAAATTATAGTGATTATATATTTAAATCAGCGTTAGAAATACAACACATAGAAGTTACAGAATCTACGACTGTTCTTATAAAAACAACACATAATCCGTCGGATTACAGCTCACAAACTCCTACAAACGTAAATAATACATCACATGGTCGACGCCTCATTATTTATTCAGATGGAGGCTCGAGAGGGAATCCTGGGCCATCTGCTTCAGGCTTCGTTGTTATGGATGAAAATCAGAACGTTATCCATGAAGGTGGAGTGTACCTTGGAATTACTACGAATAATCAGGCGGAATATCATGGAGTGAGACTTGGTCTCGAGAAAGCGCTTGAACTTGGGGCGCATACGGTTGACTTTCGTATGGATAGCCTACTCGTTGTTAACCAGATGAAAGGTGTCTATGCCATTAAAAATCGTGATCTTTGGCCTATTAACGAACGAATTCGCGAACTTATCACAAAGTTTGATAAAGTAACATTTACTCATGTAAGGCGAGAGTTTAATCAGCTGGCAGACGGAATGGTAAATAAAATATTAAATACCCATAGTAGTAAGGTATAATATCTATGACAGCTTGTTAGACGATCACTTGCCATAAAACGTAAGAGGAAAGTCCGGGCAGCATAGGACATGACAGTCACTAACGGTGACCGGGGGTAACCCTAGGGAAAGTGCCACAGAAACGAAACCGCTCTACGGCAACGTAGAGTAAGGGTGAAAGGAGTGGGGTAAGAGCCCACAGCGACACATGGTGACATGTGAAGGAGGTAAACCCTGTCTGCTGCAAGGAGATCTGCACAAAAGACTGTCCGTCTGCAGGTCGCTATCCGCTTGATCTCGTAGGCAACTATGAGGCTAGATAGATGATCGTCCTCGACAGAACCCGGCTTATCGATAAGCTGTCAATTAAAAACACCGATATCTATCGGTGTTTTTAATTCTAGTTATAGCGATGTCTAGGTTTAGACTCTAACGCTTTTTACAACTTCGCTAAATGCTCCCGCCTCATTTACTGCCAGCTCTGAAAGTACCTTACGATCAAGCTCTACATTTGCAGCTTTCAGGGCTGCGATGAGCTTACCGTACATAGTTCCGTTTTCACGAGCAGCTGCATTAATGCGTGTAATCCAGAGCCCACGAAGATCACGTTTTTTATTCCGACGATCCCTGTAAGCATATTGAAGAGCACGGATAACAGCTTGTTTAGCTAAACGGTATGAACGCGTTCGGTTATGCTGCATACCCTTTGCTAGCTTAAGAATCTTCTTATGTTTCGCTCGTGCTTGAACGCCTCTTTTAACTCGCATAATTTATACTCCTAGTGCTCGTTTAACGTTTTTTGCCATTGCACCCGTTACGAACGCCGTTGTGTTGATGGCGCGTTTGCGGCTTTTACTCTTTTTAGCCAGCATATGACCACCAAATGCACGTCGGCGGGTGAGCTTGCCAGTACTTGTAAGCTTAATTCGCTTAGCAGTACCCTTGTGGGTCTTTAGTTTCAGCTTTCCCATTATTTACTCCTTATTGCTATGCTCAGATTGCGACCAGCCATCTGAGGCTTCTGCTCAATTACTGCCTCATCTTCGAGAAGACCAATAATCTTGTCCATCATTTCGTATCCGAGTTCTTTATGTGCCATTTCACGTCCGCGAAAGAAGATAAGAATCTTGACTTTATGACCTGCCACTAGGAACTCGCGGATTTTTCGTAATTTGATCTCAAGGTCGTTCGCTCCAATCTTGAGCCCAAGGCGCATTTGTTTTAGCTCACTCGCTTTGCTGCTTTTGCGATTTTTCTGCTGCTCTTTCATTTTCTGGTATTGATATTTTCCCCAGTCAACGATTTTAACAACAGGTGGATCTGCATTGGGCGAAATCTCAACGAGATCAACCCCAGCCTCCTCAGCCGTCTTCAGAGCCTCTTGTCGACTCATGATACCTAGCTGTTCACCGCTTGTGCTAATAACCCGCAATTGGCTTGCTCGAATTGCTTCGTTGATACGAATTGATGTATTGATCTTAGCTCTCCTTTTTGAGTTGCAATAAAAATTAAGCGTTACTCGTTACCTATTCTACCAGATTAGCCACCGAGGTTCAAGTATTTTGTCTGTACTGGAGTGCTTCTGATATATGAGCCGAATCAATAACATCACTTTTTGCCAGATCGGCCACTGTGCGAGCCACTTTGATGGTTTTAAAGTAACTTCGGGCACTGAGATTAAGCCGCTCAGTTGCTTTGGACAGTAGTGAGTTGGCCTCAGACGAAAGCTGTAAATAATCTCTGACGTCACGACTGTTGAGATTTCCGTTGTTTTTAATACTACTATTATATCTTTGAAGTTGTTTTGAACGCGCAAGATTGACTAGTTTAGAGGCGTCAGTTTGTTGATTTTTATACGACGAATTTGATTGAAGAAGAGCTTTATTTGGGACACGAGAAACAGATATAATCATATCTATACGATCGAGAAGCGGTCCAGAAAGTCGTTTTTGATATGCCAAAATTTGTGAACTGCTACAGCTACACTCTCGTGTGGTGTCGCCATAAAAACCACACGGACAGGGATTCATAGTTGCAATGAGCATGAAATCTGCTGGATAGGATACATGACCGTTTGCTCGACTGACTGTAATAGTCTTATCTTCAAGAGGCTGACGTAACGCTTCAAGGACCGAGCGAGGATATTCGGGCATCTCATCAAGGAATAATACACCAAGGTGAGCGAGGCTGATTTCTCCCGGTTTAGGTCGGGTACCTCCCCCGATGAGTGCTGTTCGACTTGTTGTATGATGCGGTGAACGAAACGGTCTTTTCATCACCACCTCGTTAAGCGCCTCTCCGGCAAGGCTATGAAGTTTAGTGATAGCAATCTGTTCCTCAGAAGATAGCATAGGAAGAAGCGTTGGAAGTGTGCGTGCCAGCATTGTCTTTCCTGCACCGGGTGGTCCAGCAAGCAGGATATTGTGATGGCCGGCAGCGGCGATAATAAGTGCGCGTTTCGCCTGCTCTTGCCCTTGAATATCATCGAGAAGGGGAGTATCTTGAATTGTTACACTATTTTGTAGATTACGCGTTGACGGACCAATGTGAGGTTTTAATTCGCTCTCTTTTTTCAAATGTAAGTACAGCGCTTTGAGTGAAGGCGTACCAATGACAGATATTCCTTCAACCAGGCTGGCTTGCGTGACGTTGGCTTGAGGCACAAAAAGATGGGATTGGCCATTTTTCTTGGCTGTTTCCGCAATCGAAATAGCGCCCTTTATTGGCCTAATAACCCCATCGAGCGCTAGTTCGCCGGCAAAGGCGGCATTCCTTACCTCATCTTGGCGTAATTGGCCACTACTTATGAGAATAGCTATGGCAATCGGTAGATCGTAGTGTGTACCGTCTTTAGGTAGTTCTGCGGGAGCAAGATTGATAGTAATTCTCTTTGTAGGATATTCCAGATTTGAGTTGAGGATAGCACTTTTTACACGTTCCTTTGCCTCATCAATAGCTTTATTGCCGAGCCCTACAATTTGTAGGGAAGGTAGTCCTTTTGTGGCGTCACTTTCGACTTCCACTATATGACCGTCAAACCCTACGGGCGCAACTGAAAAGACTTTAGCCACCATCATGATCTATAGTTAAGCATATATAGTATGAATCTGTAAATGATGGTATAATGAGAACGTTCATGTTGGGGCTGAATTTAGCTTTCGACAGAGGGAATTTAATATATTATTTTGCAAGCCGACTATACACGTACGTATATTTTTAATTGCAAACAACTTTGCTAAAGCAGTAAAGAGCATCCCTGCAGTATTTGCGCAAGCATTTACTCCAGCTACTCTTGCTGTGAACCTCGCTTAATTTGAGCAGGCATTTTGTATTAGCAGGTGACATACCGATACGAAGTGTTATATACCATGTCACTTACTTTTATTGGGCGCTGCGGCCTAGTAAAAGGAAACTTTACCGCGTGACGTTTTGAATATTTATGTTTGTTTTTTAATTCAGATCGTCATAAATACTTAAGACAAACTATGCTTGTAGACGAATAATATATTACCTTTTGGACCGGGGGGCAGTACCCCGCAGCTCCACCAATTTGAATTATGAAAAACACTCGAATGATCGAGTGTTTTTCAACTATTTTGAATATAAAAAACAACCACCTGCGAGTAGTGGTTGTTTTGTGTGGAGTTTTTTGAGTTCGTTGTTTATTTTTGGCTTCTGCATAATTTATTTATTCAGAAGCTACCCCTATAATATGATGTCAAAGCGCTTGTGTCAACACAATTCACAAAAAAAGTTTTAACTAATTTTCGATACTGTGGATAAAGCTATTTCTGCGCATATAATGTGTACAATCTGATTCCTAGAGATGTTCACGTAGTTGTACGTTGAAAATCGTTGTCGATGTTGATTGTTATGAGTATTTTAGCTAGTCGCTTTGTCGATTTTTATTTTTGATAATGTATGAAAGGACGTTCATAGAGTTTACGATTTTTTGTGGTCGGTCTTTTTGCAAGTAAGCAAATAATTTGTGTTGAGTTTTGTATGCATAGATCAAACCACCTGCTTTTAATGTATTGGTAATATTGCAAGTCAGGGAAAGAAGGACTGGCATAAATTTACTGAAAGTTTGGAAACTTTGCATGCCATTCGTTTTGATGACCACCTGACTAAAAAATAATAAGGGACTCTCTTTGATAAAGTATACCTTGTGTGATTATATCAATAATAGGTCGCAGGTCTATAAATAAAAAATAAATAATTACAACGATGCTTTATATACATTAATATAAATATAACAGATGATTTTTTTGTAAAAAGAAAGAATAAATATAAAAATACAACAGTTTTTTCTTCAAATATATTGATCGTTTTATATGAAAGTGCTAATGTATAAATAAGCTTTTACAAAAACAAAAAGCAGCAAAAAAGTACATTTACAGTTAATAGCGAATAGGCTCATTTGACGGAAAGTCGGTAGCGACACAAGCATATAAAATGTCTTACTCTGTAAGTCACGCACCTTTGTAAAAATATGTCTAACTGTGATGCTACCGATGCTCCGCCAAATTAAGGCGTTGAGCGCGCGTATTGAGTACTAATATACCTAGTTAATCCTTGATATGGTTAGCGATGAGACTACTAGGTATATTGTGGAAAGAACGCATGATTATGCCCCAGGTTTATCCTGGAGCGGTCAGTTGCCTCGAGTAGAAAGTTGTCAAGATGCACGCGCCAAATAGTTACTAAAGCGGCGGATGTTGCTATCTAGGCTATATGCTTTCTACTCAGGCTCTCTTGTTTGATGATATAGTGAAAGAGAGTTATGTTGGGAAAAGTAATTGCGATCAGTGCTTTGATCTCGGTGGCCTTATTATTGGTACTTATGCAGGTGACAACTCCATCTACTATTGGTCCTTTGGGTATTCTTTTTGCTTTTATTTTAATGTACGTGTCAGCGCTAGGAGTGCTGACCTTTTTAGTTTTTTGGGCAAGTAGGCTGGCAAGGTATGCTTCAATTCCCCTGATAAAAACATCCCATCTTAAATCTTTGACACTTGTGCAATCATACTATTTCTGCTCTGTCATTGCCTTAGCTCCTGTTATGTTGCTTGCAATGCAGTCAGTTGGCGAGATAAGTATTTATGATGTGTCACTTGTAATGATTTTTATTGTCCTTGGCTGTGTATATATTTCAAAGAGAACACTCTAAATAATCGTATATCACGTGTAATGATTATGCTATAATTACAGATATGGAACCTAAACTCCCTGCACCGAACCTTGGCCTTGAGCATACGCCAGTGGGATATAGTCGGAATATCGAGCGTGCACCGCAACAGTTAACGCCTGAACGTATAGTTGAAAGACGTACCGAGCAACTTGAACGCTCTGTTGAATCAGATAACATAGCAATTTCGAATGCGGTAGCTACACCTACCTTACCACTAGTGGTGGGGAGTACTTCTTCTGTTCCTGCAGATGGCGATGACACGGCATCCTTAGCTACTGATGTTCCGATGGTTGCCAATGACGATGATCTTATTGAAAAAGAATGGGTTGATAAAGCCAAGAAGATTATTGCTCAAACTAAAGATGACCCTTATAGGCGTGAACAAGAGGTCGGTAAATTGCAGGCTGATTATCTCAGGAAGCGTTATGGCAAAGAGTTGGGTGCTTCACAGTAGGTTTGTATGGTAGGCGTGTTCATTAGTATTTTCTTCTTCTTGGTTTTAGCTGGCGCAGTCGGTATTTTTGTATTCTTACAGTACAGAAAAACATTGAGGGAAGCAAAAAATTATGAACGTGGACTTAAGATGATACCAATGCTTATACATCTGCCACCTTCAAGCGATGACATTGAAACTAATGGGCGCGACGAGCGTGACATTACAGAAGAGGTTTTATCACAGGCCCAAGTGATGTATAACATCATCGCAAGTACAGCGACCAAGGGCTTTAAAAGCAAAATTTATGGCCAGCGGCACCTTTCTTTTGAGATGGTTGCACATGAAGGTTTGGTACACTACTATGCAATCATTCCATCGGTTTTAGTTGACGTTGTGCGGCAAGCGATTGCCGCCGCCTATCCTTCAGCGCGCCTTGAAGAAGTAACTGAGCATAATATCTTTAGTCAAGTAGGGAAGATTAGTGGCACAATAGGCGGAGAGTTTACCCTAAAGAAAAACTATGTCTATCCGATTGCAACATATCAAGAATCAAAAAGAGACGCTTCGCGTGCGCTTCTAAATGCTCTATCTGCTGCGGGGCGGGAAGATGGAGTCGCTATTCAATTATTGATTCGTCCGGCGCGTGATGGATGGACTAAAAATTCCGTAGCCGCTGCCGAGAAGATCACTAAAGATAAGGGTAAGAAAAAGGCTGGCTTTGGTGGGATGCTTGCCCCTAAAGATGTCATGGAAGCGCTCTGGAAGCCACCCGCTCATGAAGAAGTAAAACCAGAAGATAAGCAATTATCGACACTGGAACAATCAGTGGTAGATGCCATTCAGGAAAAGACTCGATACCCTGGCTATGAAGTACTTGTACGTGTTATCGTTTCCTCGAATACAGCTGCGCATTCACAAGTTCTGTTAAAGAATATAGTTGCAGCATTTTCTTTGTTTGATTCACCCACGTATAACGGATTTAAATTTGCACTTACTAAAAACGTTGAAGAGTTAGTAACGGCCTATATATTTCGATTTTTTCCGCAAACGATAATACAAAATATCTTAAATAGCGTTGAGCTGGCTACAGTTTTTCATTTGCCAGACCAGAAAACGATTCCAACGTCTCAGGTTGAGCGTCAGATGTCTAAACAGGTAGACGGCCCCACGCAGTTGATGAACGAAGGATTCTTGTTGGGCTATAATGAGTTTCGCGGTGTCAAAAAGCCTATCCGTCTTAGTACTAATGACCGTCGTCGTCACACATATATTATTGGTCAAACTGGTACAGGTAAGTCGGTACTTCTTGAAAACCTTGCATTTCAGGATATGATGGATGGCCGAGGGTTTGCGTTTGTTGATCCGCACGGCGACTCAGTCGAAGCACTACTCGGTAAGGTACCAAAAGAGCGTGTAGAGGATATTATTTACTTCAACCCTGGCGACATGACCAATCCAATTGGATTAAATATGTTTGAGTTTGACCATCCTGATCAAAAAGACTTCTTGGTTCAAGAAGCAATCAATATGCTTTATGGACTGTATGATCCAGGTCATACAGGTATTGTGGGGCCGCGACTTGAGCATATCTTCCGTAATGCTGCTTTACTCTTGATGTCCGACCCGAATGGTGGCACGTTTATCGATATCCCTAAGCTTTTAATAGATGATGAGTTTATGAAAAGCAAACTGAAATACGTTACCGACCAAACTGTTCTCGACTTTTGGACCAAAGAATATCCAAATTCTCAAAAATCAAACGAATCTGGTGAAGTTGTGAGTTGGGTAGTAAGTAAATTCGGCCCCTTCATCTCTAATGATGCGATGCGTAACATTATTGGACAAACAAAGAGCGGTTTTAATTTGCGTGACATTATGGATAATAAGAAAATCCTTTTGGTGAATCTGAGCAAGGGTAAGATGGGCGAACTTAACTCTAAATTGCTGGGAATTATATTTGTTATGAAATTCCAAGCAGCTGCTATGGGCCGCGCTAATCAGCTTGAAAGCGAACGAGTTGATTTCTCGCTTTATGTAGATGAGTTTCAGAACTTTGCGACGGAAAGCTTCGAATCTATCCTTTCGGAGGCGCGAAAATATCGTCTTAATCTTATTTTGGGCAATCAGTTCATGACACAATTGACGGATAAGATTCGTGAAGCGATCATCGGCAACGTCGGTACGGTTATTAGTGGGCGTATTGGTATTACGGATGCTGAATTGCTTGTTAAAAAGTTTGCTCCAACATTTGATGCTGAAGACTTAACGAAACTGCCTAACTATCAATCAGTAACGAGTGTAATGATAAATAATGTGCCTTCCGCACCTTTTAGCATGTCGTTCCTGCCACCTATGGGAGAGCCAAACATACAATTGAGCGATGCCCTGAAGCGTTTGTCGGCTGCCAAATATGGTAAGCCTCGTGTATATGTGGAAAAAGAAATATTTGATCGCTTAGGAGCCGCTGCCGCTGAAAAGAAAGCAAAAGATGAGGCTAAGAAGACACAAGAGCAACGTATGACAGGCATGGGGAGTGGAGGTTCAGGATCTTCATTCCTGGATGAATGGCTGGCGAAACGTCAACAATTAAGGGATACTACACCTAAACCGCAACCTACGTTGACGTCCACGCTACCACCTGCGCAGGGCATTAGTAATGAATCGCGACAACAAGTCACTACAAGGCCTCCAATTGCTCCGCCGGCTGCTCAGTCAACTCAAATACAGGTAAAGCCGCCTAGTGATAGTTCGTTACCTGAAATTCCCCAGCCTCCGACTATATTACCAGAGAAACATAACCATCTTCAATTGCGCGGCGATCAGTCAAATCATGATAGTGAAGTGTCAATTAAGTTAAGGTAAGTGATTTGGTGAGCTAAAAAGTTTTTTACTTTCGTCCAGTTATCATAACTTTGAGAAAGTCATAACAAAGGCCAATTGCCCAGCCGAGTGCGAACGCACCAATAGTTTCAAAGCCCGAAAGAGGATATCCGAGGTTCTTTGCTACAATATAGACGAGCATCGTAAGAGCAAAGGCAAAGATAGCTCCTGTGAGAATAGCGTTTGGACGAGCTATAGTAGTTCCTGTAACATCACTAATTTTTTCGACAGTTTTGTTGTGGATGATTTTGCTAAAAGCACGACTTGGTGCTGACATTTGATCCTGAACTTCACGCATCGTCGCCTTGAAACTAGCTTCACGCTCAGCTTCTCTAATCGGTACATCCCGACGCTTTTCTGCGGGGGAAGTAACACGATCGATCTCCTCTTTATGTTCGAGTTCCATTTTACGAGCTGCCTGCTCAACTTCATGGCGCGCATCGTCAATGCCTCTCTCATGATTCTCGGCTGTTTTTTCGAGATTCTCTCGAATTTGTTCGCGTCGTTCAGTACCTATATCTTTTAATTCCTTTAGGTCATGCTTGCTACGCTCTGGACTAAAGGTTTGTTTTTCTTGGTTGTTCATGCCACCCTCTATAGTTTGTCTCTATTAAATTGTTCCAGCATTAAGATCTCTGCGAATAAGTCGAACCTCTTTTTTAACTTGTCGAGCCCTAGTGTAGAAGTAGGCTACGATTGCGAGTACACCCCCTGCAAAGAGAAGATTTTCGGTTGTTCCTGTATGTGGCAGCTGTGTTACTACTTGTTCTACAACTTTTGGTGTCGGACAATCAACCATAATCGTAGTGTGGTTTCCGGCAAAATCATTTACCAAGCGACAGTTATATGACTCTGCATTGCCGAGACTTTGTGGTGTTGCGGGAATACTTGATTTTATTTGTATACTGATAATTTTTTGTACTGACTCTCCTGGTTTGATTTGGATTGCAGGCCAGGTAATAGTGTTTACTTTTTCTATAGGCACTGTTCCATCGTTCTTAGCGAGCGTACCTCCCCCTGTATCGACAATGTCTGCGTATTCGAGTACGTCAGCCAGGTTGTCTTCCATTGTATACGTGCCTGTTGTTTTGCCCGTATTTTTAACGTCAAGGCGGTATTCCAGCCTGTCACCAGGCTTGGCAGTTGTGTTATTTGCATCAGTTATAAGTTGAGAGGTATTTTTTACAGTTTTATTAAGTACGAAAGTTGAAGTGCAGCTTTTGTCTTTATACCATATGGAGCTATCATTTTCGCAGGGCTTGCAATCGGGACTGTTTTGGGTAATATCTGAATTCAGTATACACCGTGGCGCGGGGCTTACCGTAAGAGTTTTTTGACAACTTGTACTTGTTCGATCGCCGACACTTGTTTTTACTGTAACACTGACGGTATAATTGCCCTCTTTTGTAAACTCATAGTTGAGGTTATCTGTTTTTGCAGTGTTGAGCTGAGTTTTCGTAAGGAGAGTTGCACCAGATGCTTCCTTAACCACATACGTATACCCCGAGATGGTCGCTCCATGATCTGTAGAGGCTGATGCTGAGAAGCTAAATTTAGTGCGATTGATAGGTGCTATAACGAGTGCCGAGCATTCCGCAACTGGTTGTGGAGGTGGGGGAGGAATGCTGATATAAGCGGGGTTACCGCAGCCGGCCATAATGGCAAACCATTGGCCATCTACGGCACGTTTTCCTATAACGGCCTGATATTGAGAGCCGTGAGGGATAGTCCACGAAGTGGAATCGAACTTATAAAGTTGACTTTCATACACTGTTGTTGAGGTACCGGTAATGGCTAATGGGGCTTGTTGCCAGGAATAAGTTGAGCGTCCGACGCTTCTAATCGACAGGTTAAAATCTCGGGAGTTAAATGTCGTGAACTGTCCGTTGGTAATGTCTTGGCGAGTAATACCAAAGTAGCTATATATTTGTTGAATATCTGTATGACCTGCACTGTCGCGATTTTGATCGTAAATAGATAGAAGCTCGTCCTTGCTCTGAAACCCACCATAGACGATATTATTGCCGTTTGCCGCGTTGGCAGATTCTGGAGGGTTAAATACGGCAAATCCTTGAATTACAAGTGCGAGAACTGTAAAAATAAGCCCAATCCGTCTTGTGGCCTCCTCTTTTCTGAGCCGTTTAGCATAAAAACCAAGCTGCCCGACTAATGCGGGACTAAATGGTAGGTTTGAGACGATTTTCCTAAACATTATTTGTTTACCTATTTTCTTTTTGTTTGTCACACCTCTTAATATAAAGATTAGCATAAGAAATATGTTCAATGCAATAGCTTGAGTGAACACAAATTGTTCGGTATAATAAAAGAAATGTAAATAGCTGAACTGTCTGAGTGAGGGAACATGGCCAAACAGAAAATAGATGACGGCTCGTATACCGGGTCACAAATTCAAGTGCTTGAAGGGCTCGAGCCGGTACGTAAACGTCCTGGAATGTATATCGGTAGTACGGGCTACGACGGCTTACATCATCTTATTAAAGAGATTGCTGACAACTCGATCGACGAGGCCATCGCTGGCTACGCCAGTCGCGTTGACGTGACAATATTAGAAGACGGTGGTATTACGATCACTGACGATGGTCGTGGTATCCCTGTTGATAGACACGAAAAGACCGGCCTAAGTACTCTTGAAACGGTTTTGACCGTTCTTCATGCTGGTGGTAAGTTTGGCGGCGGTGGATATAAAGTGTCATCCGGTCTTCATGGTGTGGGTTCGAGCGTGGTGAATGCTTTGTCAACAAGTTTGATTGCGGAAGTTGTGCAAAAAGGTGAATTGTATCGTATTGCCTTTGAGCGTGGTGCCACATTAGCACCGCTCAAAAAAGTCGGCAAAACAGACCGTCCGACTGGAACGACAATCACATTTTACCCAGACGATACGATTTTCAAGGAGACGACCGAGTTTGACTATAAATGGGTGGTCAACTATCTTCGTCATCAGGCGTATCTGACCAAGGGAATTTATGTTGCAGTTCGCGATGAACGCACAAAAGAGAGAGCGGCCTTTTATTTTGAAGGCGGTATCCAAAGCTACGTAAAGCATCTTAATATTGGTAAAGATATTTTAAGTGACAGTATCTTCTATGTAGAAAAACAAGTAGAAGATTCAATGGTTGAAGTGGCTATTCAGTATAACAATACGTTTGTAGAAACGGTAAAGCCGTTCGCCAATAACGTGCTCACCCCTGATGGAGGTACGCATCTTGTAGGATTTCGATCAGCACTTACTCGTGTCATTAATGACTATGCACGTAAGAGCAGCCTTTTAAAAGAAAAAGAAGAAAATCTTACCGGTGATGATATTCGTGAGGGTCTGACGGCGATTATTCTCGTGAAGCTTCCTGATCCTCAATTTGAAGGTCAAACTAAGAACAAACTTGGTAATCCGGAAGTGCGTCGTTATGTAGAGCAGGTAATGAATGAGTACTTTTCATATTACCTTGAAGAAAATCCTGAAGTTGCCAAAAAGATAGTAGGTAAAGCGCTTCTTGCTGCGAGAGCTCGTAAAGCGGCCAGAGCTGCCCGGGACAACGTGCTTCGTAAGGGTGCGCTTGACGGCATGGGACTTCCTGGAAAGCTCTGGGATTGCTCAAGCAAAAGTCCAAGTGATAGTGAAATTTACATCGTTGAGGGAAACTCCGCAGCTGGTTCGGCAAAAGAGGGGCGTGACAGTAAGACTCAAGCAATTTTGCCACTTCGTGGTAAAGTTCTCAACACTGAGCGCGCTCGCCTTGATAAGATGTTTGCCAATAAAGAGATTGTTGCAATGATTCAGGCGTTTGGAGTGGGTATTGGCGAAGCGTTTGATATTAATGGGTTGCGTTACCACAAGATTATCATCATGACTGATGCCGATGTAGATGGTAGCCACATTGCGACCCTTTTGCTTACATTCTTTTTCCGTTATATGAAAGAGGTTGTTGAAGGTGGTTATATATACTTAGCAAAGCCGCCGCTCTATAGTATTAATAAGGGTCAGAAGAAAATTTATGCATATGATGAGGTGGAACGTGATCGCATCCTAGACGAGGTAATTACGGGTAAGGCCGAGCGTGGTACGGCAGTGAATGACGAAGAGGATAAGGTTAAGCAAGCTGGTGTGACGATCTCGCGATTTAAGGGGCTTGGTGAAATGGATGCTGAGCAGCTCTGGGAGACGACAATGAGTCCAGAGAATCGCGTGCTTATTCAGGTACGTGTAGAGGACGCCGAGCGTGCCGATGCTATCTTTACCAAGCTTATGGGTGATGAGGTGTCACTACGTAAAACGTTTATTCAAGGGCGAGCAAAAGACGCTGACTTAGAAGAATTGGATGTATAGGACAGAATTATGGATGAAGATTTAACAACAAACACAGCACCAGTAGAAGACGACGCATCGATTGAAGATGGTGCGGTAGTGAATATATCCGGTATCGAACGCCGTACTGTCGAAGATGTGATGGAAGATAGCTTCTTCCGCTACTCGATGAGCGTGATTATTGATCGAGCACTCCCAGATGTTCGTGATGGCTTGAAGCCTGTTCATCGTCGTATTTTATATTCGATGGAGTCAAATGGTTGGCGTAGTGGAGGTAAGTTCGTAAAAAGCGCGCGCGTAGTCGGTGATGTGATCGGTAAATATCACCCACATGGAGACACGTCAATCTATGATTCAATGGTACGTCTGGCGCAGCCGTGGGCATTGAGACAGCCACTGGTGAACGGTCAGGGCAACTTTGGTTCGATGGATGGCGACCCGGCTGCTGCTTATAGATATACCGAGGCAAAGATGACTCGTATTGCTGAAGAGATGCTAGTGGATATCAACAAGGATACTATTGACTTTCGTGATAACTTTGATGGGTCTGAACGTGAGCCATCGGTGTTGCCAGCTAAAATTCCTAACCTACTGCTCAATGGTCAAATTGGTATTGCTGTTGGTATGGCAACGAACATTCCACCACATAACCTCGGTGAGTTAGTCGATGCTTCAATCGAGCTCATCGATAATGAGGATGCAACGATTGATGATCTGTTGAAACATGTGAAAGGTCCAGACTTTCCGACAGGCGCAACGGTATATGGTGGTATGCCGATGAAGCAAGCATACCAAACTGGACGGGGCAGCGTTATGATACGCGCAGTAGCGGATATTGAAGAGACTAACAAGGGTCGCCACCAAATTGTTATTACAGAGATTCCTTATGCTGTAAATAAAGCAACACTTGTCGAAAAAATTGCCGAACTTGTTAAAGACAAGAAGCTCAACGGAATTAGCGATCTGCGTGACGAGACTTCTCGAGGTAAAGTACGTATTGTTGTTGAGTTGAAGAAGGACGCATACCCTAAAAAACTTCTTAATCAACTCTATAAACTGACGGCCCTCCAAACAAGTTTCAATTTCAACATGCTCTCACTCGTTGACGGGATTCAACCGCGTATTCTTGGTCTTCAGGAAATGCTTCAGGAGTTTATCAAGCATCGCCAAAAAGTTGTCCGTCGCCGTACTGAGTTTGAGCTCAGAAAAGCCCAAGAACGCGCACATATTCTCGAAGGCTATAAGATTGCTCTTGATCATATTGATGAAGTCATTAAGACAATTCGAGCAAGTAAGACACAGGATGTGGCCGAACAGGCTCTTATCGCCAAGTTCAATTTGAGTGAGATTCAGGCAAAAGCAATTCTTGCGATGCAACTTCGTCGTTTGACGGGGCTTGAGCGCGAAGCTATTGAAAATGAACTCAAGGAACTACTGGTACTTATTACGAAGTTAAAAGCTATCCTTGCCGATGAAAAAGAGATTCTAAAAATCATTAGGGCGGAACTCCTGGAGATGAAGGAGAAGTATAGTAATGATCGCCGCAGTAAGATCATTAATTATGAGCTTGGTAAATTTAGCGATGAAGAACTCATTCCTGAGGAAGAATCCGTCATACTTTTAACAACAGAGAACTACATCAAGAGAACATTAGTAAGTGAGTATCGTCGTCAGAACAGGGGCGGCAAGGGCAAGCGTGGGATGACAACCAAAGAAGAGGACATTATTGACCAACTTGTTCCAGCAAGTACTCACGATTATCTTCTTTTCTTCACAAACAAAGGTCGTATTTTCCGCCTAAAGGCATACGAAGTTCCTGCTGCGAGTTTGGCTGCAAAGGGTGTTGCCGCAGTTAACTTATTGCAATTACAGCCAGAAGAGAAAATCACTTCAATTATTCGTCACGGAAAGGATGCTAATGAAGAGGGCTATCTGTTCATGGCAACAACCAAAGGAACCATTAAAAAGACGCCTTTTAAAGACTATGCGAATATCCGAACCAATGGTTTGATTGCCATTAAGCTTGATGACGGTGATGAGCTTCGCTGGATAAAGAAAACAACAGGAAACAATGATGTAATTGTATCAACATCTGCTGGTCAAGCAGTGCGATTTAATGAGTCGGATGCTCGCCCGATGGGCCGTGCAGCTCGCGGTGTGCGTGGTGTGCGCCTTCGTCCCAACGATACAGTAGTAGGTATGGATATTGTTGATGGTGATGGTCAGAGTCTGATTGTAATTAGTCAAAAAGGATATGGAAAAATTACCAAGGTGGCTAATTTCCCAAGTCACAAACGTGGCGGCGTTGGTATTAAGGCTGCCGTTGTCACTGCAAAAACCGGTCCTATTATCACCGTGCGGACCCTTGAGTCTGATATGGGTGAGGTACTTCTGATTTCAAACAATGGTCAAACGATCCGTGTTGCATTGAAAGACATTCCTACGCTTGGACGTACTACTCAGGGTGTGCGTATCATGCGACTTAGTGAGAGCGATGCAGTATCCTCACTTGGTCTTATGCCCGAACAGTCACAGGTAGTCGAAGAGGAAGAAGAGGTGTAATCATGGCTTGGCTATCACCTTACATAATCGCAATAATTGCTGCGTGGCTACTTGCTCACATTGTGAAATATACGATTGCTATGTCACGGGGTACTCAACTAGATCTTACCCATCAGCTGTTTATCTCTGGTGGTATGCCAAGCTCTCACGCGGCTACTTCTGTTGCTATCTGGACGGTTATCCTTCTGAAGGACGGTATTAGCTCAGGTTTATTCGGCTTAGCTACTTTTGTTGTATTGGTTGTGTGTTACGACGCAGTCAAGGTGCGGCGCTCTTCTGGTGAGCAAGGTGAAGCCATCGAGGCTCTTATAAAAGAGACGAAAAGTAACGTGCGAGTTCCTCGTGCAGCCAAGGGCCATACCCCCTTAGAGGTGATAGCTGGCGCTATTTTTGGTGCAGTCATTGGTCTAGTTGTCTTTTTAGCTACAAAATAGGCAAAAATAACCCTTGACGCTACCCCTAATTGTGAGGTATGCTGATTATCAGTCTGGTCGCCACTATTGGCGATACGCAACTGTGGAGTTGAACAGATGAAGTTGAACTTTGACAATTTAGTTGTGCAATATCATCGTCAGTCTATATTTTTATAGACGTATCTGAAAAGATACATCTTTTTATGGAGAGTTTGATCCTGGCTCAGGATGAACGCTGGCGGAGTGCCTAATACATGCAAGTCGAGCGGCAGCACGAGTAGTTTACTACTTGGTGGCGAGCGGCGGACGGCTGAGTAACGCGTGGGAACGTACCCCAAAGTGAGGAATAACTGCCCGAAAGGGTAGCTAATGCCGCATATGATCTTCGGATTAAAGCTTTCGAGCGCTTTGGGAGCGGCCCGCGTCTGATTAGATAGTTGGTGAGGTAAAGGCTCACCAAGTCGACGATCAGTAGCTGGTCTGAGAGGATGACCAGCCAGACTGGAACTGAGACACGGTCCAGACTCCTACGGGAGGCAGCAGTAAGGAATCTTCCACAATGGACGAAAGTCTGATGGAGCAACTCCGCGTGCAGGATGAAGGCCTTCGGGTCGTAAACTGCTTTTATGAGTGAAGAATATGACGGTAACTCATGAATAAGGGTCGGCTAACTACGTGCCAGCAGCCGCGGTCATACGTAGGACCCAAGCGTTATCCGGAGTGACTGGGCGTAAAGAGTTGCGTAGGTGGTTAGTAAAGCGAATAGTGAAATCTGGCGGCTCAACCGTACAGGCTATTATTCGAACTCACTAACTCGAGAATGGTAGAGGTAACTGGAATTTCTAGTGTAGGAGTGAAATCCGTAGATATTAGAAGGAACACCAATGGCGTAGGCAGGTTACTGGACCATTTCTGACACTGAGGCACGAAAGCGTGGGGAGCGAACCGGATTAGATACCCGGGTAGTCCACGCCGTAAACTATGGATACTAGCTGTTGGGGGTATCGACCCCCCCAGTAGCGAAGCTAACGCGTTAAGTATCCCGCCTGTGGAGTACGGTCGCAAGACTAAAACATAAAGGAATTGACGGGGAGCCGCACAAGCGGTGGATCATGTTCTTTAATTCGATGATAAACGAAGAACCTTACCAGGGTTTGACATCCTTGGAATTTCTCCGAAAGGAGAGAGTGCTTTATTGAGCCAAGTGACAGGTGCTGCATGGCCGTCGTCAGCTCGTGTCGTGAGATGTTTGGTTAAGTCCATTAACGAGCGCAACCCTTGTGAATAGTTGTATTTTTCTATTCAGACTGCCCCGGCAACGGGGAGGAAGGAGGGGATGATGTCAGGTCAGTATTGCCCTTACACCCTGGGCTAGAAACGTGATACAATGGCCAGCACAATGCGCAGCGAAGCCGCGAGGTGAAGCAAATCGCATCAAAACTGGTCCCAGTTCGGATAAGAGGCTGAAACTCGCCTCTTTGAAGTTGGAATCGCTAGTAATCGCAGATCAGCATGCTGCGGTGAATACGTTCCCGGCTCTTGTACACACCGCCCGTCAAACCATGAAAGTCACCAACACCCGAAGTCCGATTCGTCGGCCTAAGGTGGGGGGGATGATTGGGGTTAAGTCGTAACAAGGTATCCGTACCGGAAGGTGCGGATGGATTACCTCCTTTCTAGGGAGAGTTATGCCAG